>Ga0181591_10003602_pt1 | contig 13490 bp, 12 predicted proteins | sample 071ome_33_FD_133757 | JGI IMG/M metagenome (GOLD analysis project Ga0181591, IMG submission 133757) | Coastal salt marsh microbial communities from the Groves Creek Marsh, Skidaway Island, Georgia - 071412AT metaG (megahit assembly) | ecosystem: Environmental > Aquatic > Marine > Intertidal...
GTCAGACTTGCTAAAACCGTCTTTCGAAGGGCTTGCCAGAAATCATAGACTGAAGAGATCATTATACCGACCTTTGCGTTAATTTTCATGCGTTTCAAACGTTGCTAAAATCTCAAAATTGCAAAAAAAGAGCAACCCCTTCTGTGCTGTTTTTTTAGGGGCAATTCTGTTCAGGGTCAATGGTTTCCCTATCCTGTGTATTCAATTTCACCAATCAATTCTTAGCCTTCACGAGGAAGCCCCACGTTTTTTATGCTTTCGCACCCATAAAGGGTCACCAAATGGCGGCAGCTCATCCTGTTCTGTTGGCCCGCCTGGCATCAATGGTCTTGGCGCAAAGCGTTCCATAGATTGCAATCTGTCATATAGCACAAGTGCCCCTGCTACCGCCAGATTAAGCGAAAATCGCGTAGGAATCTGTATCACATGATCGCATTGTGATAACATCTCATCACTCAGGCCCATGCGCTCTGATCCTAAAACATAGGCTGCCATGCGTGGATGGCGAAAGCTTGGCAAAAGATGGGCATTTTCGGTCAATTCAATACCAACAAGCTGACACCCATGGGGTAGGCGCAATTCCTTGGCGGAATCAAATTGATAAAAAGGCAGTTGCTCAACCGCTTTGGAGGTATCGCTCTGGATCACCTCGGTGCGGCTGAATTTGCTGCCAACCATAAAGGCGAATGACGCATTAAACGCGTGGGCGGTGCGGATCACCGCGCCTGCGTTTCGCATTTTGCTGACCCCCTCAACCCCAAGGGCGGCATATCCACGCATTATGATGCCCCAAGTTCGGCCGCCATGGTATTCATGGCGTGGGCCATTTTTATATCCAGTTCAGATAAACCACCGACGTCATGAGTGGTCAAGGTTACCGTGACACGGTGATAAACATTCGCCCATTCTGGGTGATGATTAATTTGTTCTGCCAGCATAGCAACGCGTGTCATAAAGCCGAAGGCCTGATTAAAATTGCGAAAAGTAAATTGGCGCGAGACGGCGGTATGGTCGGTGTTGATCGTCCAGTCAGGCAATTCTGCCATTTCTGATGAAATTGTTGTTTCAGTAAGCCGTTCTGCCATATCAAATTATACCTTTTGAGGGGTCATTACTTTAGTTTAAATGCCGATAATCAAGCTTTCAATTGGTTGCGTTCTGCGATGCAATCCTTTATATCCCAAGCATGACTGATACGCCACAAATAAAGAAAATTGTCCTTGCCTATTCAGGTGGTCTTGATACTTCGGTGATCCTGCGTTGGTTGCAGGATATCAAAGGTGCCGAAGTGGTGACCTTTACTGCTGATATTGGCCAAGGTGAGGATATTGAGCCTGCTCGTGCCAAGGCCGAAGCCTTAGGCATTCGTGAGATTTATATTGAAGACCTGCGTGAAGAGTTCGTGCGTGATTATGTCTTCCCCATGTTTCGTGCCAACGCGCTTTATGAGGGCGAGTATATGTTGGGCACATCTATCGCTAGGCCATTAATCGCCAAGCGCCAAATTGAAATCGCCAGAGAAACCGGCGCTGATGCTGTGAGCCATGGGGCAACAGGCAAAGGAAATGATCAGGTGCGCTTTGAGCTAGGTTATTATGCGCTAGCCCCTGATATTAAGGTGGTAGCCCCATGGCGGGAATGGGACTTGACCTCACGCACGCGGCTAATCGAATACGCCGAACAGCATCAGATCCGTATTCCTCTTGATAAACGTGGTGAAGCCCCCTTTAGTGTTGATGCTAATCTGTTGCATATCTCGGCTGAGGGTAAAATCCTCGAAGACCCTTGGATTGAACCCGAAGAATATGTCTATTCACGAACAGTTTCTCCTATGGATGCTCCTGATAAGCCAACCGAAATAACCATTGATTTCGTCAAAGGTGATCCGGTTGCCGTGAATGGTAAGGATTTATCCCCTGCTAGCTTGCTTCATGAACTTAATCTGCTAGGTGGCAAAAATGGCATTGGCCGGTTGGATTTGGTTGAAAACCGCTTTGTCGGGATGAAATCTCGCGGCGTTTATGAGACCCCTGGTGGAACGATTTTACTTAAAGCCAGACGGGCGATGGAATCTGTCACGCTTGATCGTAACGCGGCTCATGCTAAGGATGCGATGATGCCGCGCTATGCGGAGCTGATCTATAATGGGTTTTGGTTTGACCCTGAGCGTGAAATGTTGCAGGCGGCTATTGATGCCAGCCAGCATAATGTCACAGGGCGGGTTCGGCTTAAACTCTATAAGGGCAATGTCATCGTTACTGGGCGGCAAGCTCCTCGATCCCTTTATCAGCCAGATTTAGTGACGTTTGAAGAGGGCGCCGCTGATTATAATCAAGCTGACGCCCATGGGTTTATTCGCCTTAATGCTCTTCGCCTGCGGGTCAATCGCATGGTGGCTGATCGCAAGGATTTCGACTGATCAAATCTTATTTTTTGCAGACAGGGGTGCTGACTGTTCCGTCGGTGTTAACTTGTTTCAGCATTATGTTGCCAAAAGGGGCGATGGCATAGCCGCTATCGGATTTACCAGTCATGCATGGCGTAACTCTAACAAAGGCATATTCATCCATGCCGTTACTGTTTTTAGAAAACTCTTGATAAGGATCGGATGAAATACCCATGAATAAGGCGATGGCAAGAACTAAAGGCATAAGAATCTCCATTGAGGGGTAAGAATATTTTCATAATATGCGTCACAGCTTTGGCAGAAATTTTGTCAAATTGTGGCTTTCTTGTGTTTTGTTTCTTATCAAGGGGCTTTTCCATTCGCATGAGATGACCTATATCAGTAAGATAGAAATCATTCAAAGATGTTATGTGACGGATGATTGTTACCACAGGACATCGTTTCTGTTGTTTGATCTGATCACAAGCTCATTAAGGAGAAAAAAATGGCCTTTACTCTACCCGATCTTCCTTATGCTTATGACGCGCTAGCGGCTAGTGGCATGAGTCAGGAAACCCTTGAGTTCCACCATGACTTGCATCATAAGGCGTATGTCGATAATGGCAATAAACTTCTAGAAGGCTCAGGCCATGAGGGCAAAAGCCTTGAAGAGATTGTTGTCGCCACCTATCAGTCAGGGGCATTGGTGCAATCAGGGCTTTTCAATAACGCCTCACAGCATTGGAATCATATTCAGTTTTGGGAAATGATGGGTCCTGGCGGAAATGCTATGCCGTCTGAGCTTGAAAAAGCTTTAACTGAAAGTTTTGGTTCGGTTGATACCTTTAAACAAGAGTTCTCTGCCGCTGGTGCTGGGCAATTTGGTTCAGGATGGTGCTGGCTGGTAAAAGATAAAGACGGCTCGCTCAAGGTTACCAAGACAGAAAACGGCGTTAATCCGCTCTGCTTTGGTCAGACCGCGTTATTAGGCTGTGATGTGTGGGAACATTCTTATTATATTGATTTCCGTAATAAGCGCCCTGCATACCTTAGCAACTTTCTTGATCATCTGGTGAACTGGGAAAATGTAGCCTCACGGATGTAATCCCATCACGCCTCAGAGTATAAATGTAATCACAAAAGACCCGGCTGATTAAAGTCGGGTTTTTTTATTAAAATTGCGTTTTCTTAGGGGTCTTGTGGCTTGACCACCAGCATGGGAATGGTGCTATGATTAAGATTATAAGAATGTTATTCGACAACTTGAGGACTTTCCATGAAACTTTCTGATCCTTCGCTCTTAAAAACAGATGCTTACATTAATGGCCAATGGGTTGGCTCTGGTGATAAGCGTATCCCCGTGACCAATCCGGCAACAGGTGAGGTGATTGCAGAAGTTGCTGATCATGGCGCTGAGATGACCAAAAAAGCTATTGATGCTGCTGCCGCTGCGCAAAAAGGCTGGGCAGCCTTAACCGCTAAAGAACGCGCAGTAATCATGCGCCGTTGGTTTAATCTGATTATGGAAAATCAAGAAGACTTAGCGCAAATCTTGACTGCTGAAATGGGTAAGCCGCTTGCCGAAGCTCGTGGTGAGATTGCCTATGGCGCGTCATTTATTGACTGGTTTGCCGAAGAAGGTCGCCGCATTACAGGTGATGTACTGATGCCGCATCAGTCGGATAAACGCCTAATGGTGCTGAAACAGCCAATCGGGGTCTATGCTGCGATTACGCCATGGAATTTCCCTAATGCGATGATTACCCGTAAGATTGGACCCGGGATGGCGGCAGGTTGCGCGGGTGTGATTAAGCCAGCGAAACAAACACCGCTTTCGGCCTTGGCAATGGCAGAATTAGCGGATCGGGCAGGCGTGCCTGCTGGTGTCATGAATGTCATTAATGGCAGCAGCGCGTCTGCCATTGGAAATGAGCTGTGTTCCAATCCAATTGTCCGTAAAATCACCTTTACCGGATCAACCGAAGTTGGCCGCTTGCTGATGAAGCAATCTGCTGAAAGCATTAAAAAGGTCAGCATGGAGCTTGGCGGAAACGCACCGCTGATCGTCTTTGATGATGCAGATTTATCTGTTGCTGTGCCAGAAGCCTTGGCATCAAAGTTCCGTAATGCTGGCCAGACTTGCGTCTGTGCCAACCGGATTTTTGTTCAGGACGGCATTTATGATGAGTTCGCCGCCGCGATGAAGGCCGCGGTAGAAAAAATGAAGCTTGGCAATGGCGCCGAAGATGGCGTCACCATGGGCCCACTGATTGATGAGCCGGGAATGCTAAAGGCTGAGGAACACGTTAATGACGCGGTTAGTGGCGGGGCAAAGGTGTTAACCGGTGGTCGCCGTTCTAATCTGGGCGCAACCTTCTTTGAGCCAACAGTTCTGACCGATGCCAAGCCATCCATGAAGGTGTTTCATGAAGAAACCTTTGGCCCCGTTGCCCCTCTTTTCCGCTTTAAGACCGAAGAGGAAGTTATTGCCATGGCCAATGACACGATATTTGGTCTAGCGTCCTATTTCTTTGCTAATGATATGGCAAGAGTTTGGCGTGTAGCGGAACAGTTGGAATATGGCATTGTGTCTGTGAACACAGGCATTTTCTCAAACGAGATTGGCCCATTTGGCGGTATTAAGCAATCTGGCATCGGTCGTGAAGGTAGCCGTTATGGCATCGATGAGTATTTGGAAATTAAATATATCTGCCTAGGGATGTAGGTATATCTTTTACTTCCATTTTTCATTAGCCAAAGGATAAGGTCATGGGTGCCCCTGAAAATCAATCCGAAGATCAGGACGTTTTGCCAGATTATGATATTGATATTCTGATACCGGAATCAGAAATCGCGGCAAGGGTTAACGCCCTTGCACGCGAGATCAATAAGCATTTCACCCAAAGCCCTAAACTGGTTGTAATTGGTTTGTTGCGCGGATCATTTATCTTTATTGCTGATCTGGTGCGGCGGCTTGATCTGCCGGTTGAGGTGGATTTCATGACGGTATCCAGTTATGGCCGTGCCATGCATTCCAGCCGTGAGGTACGTATCCTCAAAGACCTTGATGGGGATATTGCTGGCGCTGATGTTCTGGTGGTTGAGGATATAATAGACACCGGACATACGCTGTCGCAAGTGCTGGATATCCTTAAAACCCGGCAACCGCGTAGCCTTAATGTGTGCTGTTTGTTGAACAAACCCTCTCGGCGTGAGACTGAGGTTGAGGTCCGTTGGATCGGCTTTGATATTCCAGACGCCTTTGTGGTGGGTTATGGCATTGACTATGCTGAGAATAACCGTCATTTACCGCATATCGGGGCTGTCCGGCTCAAAGATTAAGCCATGAAAAGCATAAGGATGAGTGGCTAAGCCTGACCCTGACCCTGACCTTGACCCTAGTGTGATCCCCCATCTTGAGCGTTTGGAACCCAAGCTGATCTTAGCGCATGTTATCCGCGATATCTTTGTTTTACCGCCCCATCAGGCGGTCATCCCATGGATAACTGGTTAGGTTTTCCACCCCATCTTGGGTCACCAGCAATTGATTTTCAAGTTTGATGGAAAACGGCCCACCATCGCGCCCAATTAAGGCTTCAACACAAAGCATCATGCCGGGTTGCAGTGTATAGTCAAACGCCCCCTCGACATACTCTTGTGGGTAGGCAACCAGTGGCCATTCATCGCAAAGCCCAACCCCATGAAAACGGCAAGAATATTGACCGCCAACATAGGAATCAGGCAATTGATGTCCCTTAAAGGTTAGGTCACGCAAGTGCACCCCCGGCGCAACCAGCGCGGTGTTTTCCTCAATATGATCAAGCGCCAACCGATAATCATCAATCATCTCTTGGCTAGGCTTGCCATCCCCCAGAAACCACGTGCGCGAAATATCACTGCACATCCCATATACCCCTACCAGATCAGTATCAAAGGCAAGAATTTCATTGTTCTGGACAATACGTGGACCACATTCCTGAAACCAAGGATAGGTGCGTGGACCAGAGGCCAAAAGTCGGGTTTCAATCCATTCGCCGCCGCGTTTAATATTCTCAGCATGGAGATGCGCCCAGATGGCATCTTCGGTCATGCCAGGCTTTGCCTCGCGTTCCATAACAGCTACTGATTGCTCGCAAGCATGCATGGCACAGCGCATGGCCAGAATCTCATCCGGGCCTTTGATGGCACGGGTATGTTCCATTAGTTCTTCGCCTTCAACCACCTGAAAGCCCCCACTAACCAGGGCCTGATAGCCATGGACCATGATTTTATCTACGGCGATCCGGCGACCTTTGCCAACCCGTGTGGACATAATTTCATCCAGATCAGAAACGAAGTTTCGCGCCGCATCCCCGGTGCGATCCCCATTTGCAAAATAGAACATGGATGCCCCTGAACGCACCTCACGCACAAGAGGGTTAAAATCACAAAGGAAAGGGGAGTTTTTATAATCATAAACGACCATATAGCCATCAGCCGTCACCAGACAGGCGCGGAACGGGTTATGAGTGTTCCAAATCTGCATATTTGTGGTGTCGCTGGCATAGCGGATATTGAGGGGATCAAACAGCAATACCGCGTCCAAATCGCGCGCTGCCAACCCAGCAATAATCCGGTTCAACCGATAAAGCCGCATAGCATCCAGATTGGGCGGAGTCAGCCCAGCTGCCGCCCATTCGTCAAACGCCAGATGCGTTGGCCCAATCTCAATCCGGTTGTTATCATCAGGTGATCCATCCGGCCGCCTTTCGCCTTGGGATGGGTCAATCTTTCTGTTATCGCGAACGTGTTGAATAGACATCACTTACCTCAATACACATAATCAGATTGAGGCTATCCTTATTTTTAGGATGCAAGCAAGCGAAAATATGATCCTAACAATCAGAAGGACAACGACAAATCCCGATGCACGGCAAGGCAACCAGAAATCTGCCGCGCGATATCCACGGACAATCTATCCTGCGCCATGATACCGATAGAATGCCGAGTGTTTTCTTCAAACAGGACCAGTTGATTGGCTAGCGCCGGGTCAACTGCACGCGCCTTTTCAATGACGCTGACAATATCAGCATAAGCGCGTTCAGATGTCTGGTGATAAAGTCGCTCTGCCTTGGTTAGGTCACGTTCAAGTTGCTGATAGGCCTTGGACCGGGCTGGCCATTCAGCTGGTATCGAGTCTTTAAGGGTTTTTATCTCTGCCCTCAATTCATCAATTTCACGTTGCATCTTCGCCCCAGTAGAAGTGTTGCGATACTGCCGCAATTCATCTTTAAGCTCATCAACCTGGTCTTCAAGTCGGCGAATATTGCGCTCAATCTTTCGGGTTTCGGTATGAAAGGGTTTGTATTCAGCCGCCATAACAGCAAGATCACCCTCAAGCGCGGTGATGATATTGACCTGGTCTAACGCCATAGGAATATCAGAAAGCGCCTTGGTCAGCTTTGTACGATCTTGTTCTGTAAGCTTGCTCATATCCATGGCCTCAATAGCCGCGGCATCTGCCCGAATGGTACTTGCAGTGACTAGATATTCAGCAAAGAGATGTTGATTCAAGCAGGCCTGAAGCCGAGGATTACGAGGTGGTGGTGAGGTTTCACCAGTCAGATAACTGCGTGTTGGCAAGTAATTTACCAGCTGCGGGTAATAGCCGACAACGGCAAGACCAAACAGCTGTAACAAAATGAATGGCACCACACCTTTATAGATATCAATCGTTTTGACCGCGGCACTAGCCACGCCGCGTAAATAAAACAGCGCAAAGCCAAATGGTGGTGTCAGGAATGAGGTTTGAATATTCAGCCCGATCATCACACCTAACCAGACTGCGGTAACATTGGCTGATGGATCAGCCAACAGAATAGGGGCAATAATAGGAACGACCACAACCGCAATTTCAATGAAATCAAGGAAGAAGCCCAGTAAGAAAATCACCAGCATGACAACGATAAATTGTGTCCAGAAACCGCCTGGCAGACTGCCCAGTCCGTGTTTAACGATTTCCTCACCACCAAAGGCACGGAAAGCAGCTGTTAGCATCGCCGCACCAAGCAGGATAATAAACACCATGGATGTTGTCTTGGCGGTTTCCAGCATAACGTGATGCAGGGTACTTTCCACGCGGTAGCACCGGATTAATGCCCAGACAATAGATATCATGAGACCCGCAACACCAATCAACGCCAGCACTAGGCCGAAATAATCCATCGCCGAGGTAATGGTCAAAATCTTGAGGTTAAAGCCAGAATTGATCAGGATCGCCAGCACTAACAGTGACAGCCCCATTAAAATGACGGGATAAAAGGCGTTCTTTTTGCCCTCCACCAAACGGTAACTAGCCATCATCGCCGCACCAATCGCGCCAATAGCACCAGCTTGATTGACGGTTGCAACACCCATCAGGATTGAACCTAGAACAGCAAAGATCATGAGAAGTGGGGGAATTAGTGCCAGAAACACCTTAAGGATAAACTGTTTGGTGAGAATGCGGCCTTCCATTGGAACTGCAGGCGCTGTCCCGGGGCGAAGAATAGCCGAGACAAAAATATAAATCATGTAAAGCGCGACCAGCAAAAGCCCAGGTAAAAATGCACCAAGGAACATATCGCCTGCGCTGGTGGAAACAATTTCCAGATGCGAAGGCATGCTGAACTCACCCGTTGCAGCCTTATAGAGATCCTTGCGCTGGGATGAAGCCTGATCCACGGCGTTAGAAAGCTGATCCGCCAGAATGATCAAAACAATTGATGGCGGAATGATCTGACCTAATGTGCCCGAGGCACAGATTGTCCCAGTTGCTAGGGGCTTTGAATAATTGTTCCGCAACATTGCTGGCAAAGATATCAATCCCATTGCCACCACGGTTGCACCAACAATGCCTGTGGTCGCGGCAAGAAGCGCGCCAACAAACACCACAGATATCCCAAGACCCCCGGGAACTGGCCCAAACAATTGCGCCATGGTAACCAGCAAATCTTCAGCCACCTTTGAGCGCTGAAGCATAATACCCATGAAAATAAATAATGGGATAGCGATAAGAGTGTCGCGTTCTACCTCCCAGTAAATGCCGCGGAAATTCGTAACCCCTGCGGTTAGCCATTCCACTGGCCCATCACGAACAAAATAGGCGCCACTGTCGCCATCAATCAATGTGCCAATGATACCAGCCAAAACAATGGTGATAATCGCTGATCCTGGTAAGGCAAAGGCCACCGGGAAACCAGAACCAAGGGCAAGCATCATGGTCAGAAAAAGGATAGCCAGAAATAAAAGTTCCATCAGGCTGTCTCCATCTTCTTATCATTAACGCTATCATCATCTTTGCTTAGGCGATCAAAAGAGGACAGCGCATAACTGGAAAACTGGATCAGCATGGTCAAGGCGAACATCAACAGAAACGCCGCCATGAGATATTTAACATACATGCCATAACCACTCATCGAGGTTTCGAAATTGAGCATAGGGCTGTTGATCAAGCTAGATTTACCAGATAAGCCGCGCCACATGATGACCCAACATAAGGGAATGCCTAAAAACAAACTTCCTAGCATATTAATTTTGGCCTTTGTTTTTTCGGCCAAACCCGCATAAAGCACATCGACCCTGACATGCCCTTCCTCTACAAGCGTCTGGGCACTAGCCAAAAGAAACAGGGCTGCATACCAAAAGCGCACCAAATCCCCCATAAAGGTTTGTTCATAAGAAAAAATGAAGCGCGCGATAACAATTAAAAACTCTGCTAAAACAACCATCAGAGCCAGCCAAATAACCGACACATTGCGTTTCCAAAATGCGAGCAGAAACGCCAGAATAATGATAGGGATATGAACAATTACGCCACGGGAAGCTGGCTGATTAAGGGTGTTGGCAAAGCTGTCGGAAAACAAAGTTGTGTGAATATCCTGAACACGCATAAAGGATATGGCCATATCAACGATACCAATCAGAAGTACCGTCCAGAATGATGCGCAGATCAGATAGCTTGTGATGCCGTCAAGACTCTTTGCATCATCGGCAAGCGTGTTTCTTTTATTCCAAAAAATCACCCCAAGAAGACAGGCGACATAAAATAAAAATTGGATTGCTCCGTAAAAAGTATCCGTCCCAGAAAGCGAGGAAGGAGAAGAGGCGCCAAATGACAAAAAGAACATATCTGCCCCAGGCCAGCCCAAACTATAAGTCAGAAAATTGTTTAACACATAAATAAGCGCAAAACCAACATTCGCAAAAATCAGGTTTCGAATAACCGTTTGTGAGAGAGACAAGGTGATCATATCGCTTTGATGTGTTTGTTGCCGTTTATAAGTAGAAAAAAGGGCGGCTGGATAGCCCTGCCGCCCTAGAAAGAAAGTTAGGCGCCAAGCACCTTATTCCGCTTATTGATGTAATCCACATCATTCAGCATTAGATAATCACCAACAGTCGTTCTGGCGTTAAGGAAGGATTCATGAATCCGGCGGGCCAGATCAGAATGCTCCACCACCTCGGCAAAGACTTCATTTGCACCACGACCAAAAGCGGCATAAACCTCATCGTTGAATGCTTTGACTTCAACGCCTTGCTCTTGTTGCAGACGCACAAGCGCCGCCCCGTTTTTCGCGTTGTATTCAGCCATCATATTAGCATTCTCTGAATAAGCTAAATGCTTGATCATCATTTGATCAGACTCGCTCAAGCCAGACCAAAATGAAGCGTTCATCCCGATGGAAAGCTGTGAGCCAGGTTCATGCATGCCGGGATAGTAATAGTATTTTGCGGCTTCATAGAATTTCATGGCTTCGTCATTCCATGGTCCCACCCATTCGGTGGCATCAATCGCGCCAGAAACAAGGTTTTCATAAATCTGACCACCAGGCAGAGATACCGGCGAAGCCCCAAGCTTTGCCATAACATCACCACCAAGACCCGGAATACGCATTTTAAGGCCTTTGATGTCATCAGCAGAGTTGATTTCTTTGTTAAACCAACCGCCCCACTGAACACCAGTGTTGCCACAAGGGATACATTTCAATCCGAAAGAGCCAGCCAGTTCATCATGAAGTTCTTGGCCGCCCATCCACTTCATCCAAGCGTCAATTTCGGTGTAGGTAAGGCCGAAGGGAACAGCTGTAAAATATGCCCAGCCTGGATGCTTTCCTTTCCAGTAGTAATCTGCACCGTGATACATTTGGGCGTTACCTGATGCCACTTCATCAAAAGAATCAAAGGCACCAACCCGTTCACCAGCGGCGTAGTAGGTGACTTGAATACGGCCATCAGTTGTATCTGTTACAGATTGGGCGAAACGCTGTGCGCCTGTACCAAGGCCTGGGAAATCTTTTGGCCATGTGGAAACCATGGCGACTTCAATCCGCTCCTTGTTAACGCTAGGCGCGGCTAGCTCTGATTTTTTGTTGGACTGGTTGAGCAGAGTTGTCCCAGCAACGCCAGCAGCAACGCCCACTGCACCACCAATAATTAGATCGCGACGGTTCATAATATTGCTCCTCATTAAATGGGTTTATTAAATATTATTATTTAAGCTAGTAAATATTAAACTAGCCAGATTGTCTAATACATAGATCAGATAAGAAATCGTCAACATAATTATCACAATATATTCAAATTTAATTGATAAAAAGTTACTGTTTTCTTTAATTATATTTAATATCTTTACTTTATGGTCCTGATTTCATGCAAAGGGTTTTGCCAATTTCCCAAAGCACGCTAAGATCATCATAAATGGACTTAGCATGTCTTTGTAGGGAGGAAATAATGGCGACAGCATTTCTTGCAATTGATGTTCAGAATGATTTTTGCCCAGGCGGTGCGCTCGCGGTAGCTGATGGGGATGCGGTCGTTGCCCCTATAAACACCTTAATTGAGCGTTATGATCATGTGATTCTTACCCAAGATTGGCATCCGCAAGGCCATTCCAGCTTTGCCAGCCAGCATCAAGGTCACGATCCTTTTACGATGATTCCGATGCCTTATGGTGATCAAACGCTATGGCCTGACCATTGCATTCAAGGAAGCCACGGGGCGGCGTTTCACAAAGACCTGAACATTGATCGCGCAGAACTGATTATCCGCAAAGGCTATCGTCGCCAGATTGATTCCTATTCTGCCTTTTTTGAAAACGACCATGTCACCACTACGGGGCTTGCAGGCTATCTCAAAGAACGAGGATTTGATCATGTTGTTATGGCTGGCCTAGCAACAGATTTTTGCGTTGCTTTTTCTGCGCTAGACGCTCGGAAATGTGGCTTTACCTGTCAGGTGGTGATGGATGCTTCACGCGCCATTGATTTAGGCGGCACGTTAACAAGCATGACCGCGGCTATGCAGGATGCTGGTGTTGAATTGGTGGAAATGGCAACCCTTTAATGTCTTGCAGGCCTTAAGCTTTCAGCAATGCTTTCAGGTCTGTTTCTGGATCAGCAATGATATCACGGCTGATCGTACCGCCCGCGGCAAGAAGACTGCGCCCCACCATATAGGCTTGTGCATCCCCTAAAGCTTCGATGGCTTCGAGTTTATGATCAGAAAATGACCAGAATGATACCTGTCCTTCGCGGCGACCTTCGCGGCGGATGGTATGATGCTGTGCTGGCACTAACCCTGCGGATTGCAGGCGCAGATCATATTGTTCTGACCAGAACCAAGGCACCTCATGTTCTGCAACATAATCGGATGGGGTTTTTGCCATCATTGTGGCGGCGGCAATTTCGGCACTCATCTGGGCGTGATGAACGGATTCCAGCCTTATCTGACCATGGGTGTATCCATGATCTGGCAGGGCAACATCGCCAATAGCATAGATATCTGGGTGGCTGGATTGATAGTTATTGCTGGTTAAAATGCCATTGCCAGTGGTTATCCCTATGGCATCCGCAAGCTGTGTTTCGGGAATGACACCAATGCCGGCAACCACTAGATCTGCGGTCATCACCCGTCCGTCACCTAGACTAATGGTCATCCCTTGACCTTCGTCAGTTAGGCTTTCGACCTGCGCACCCGTATGAATGGCAACCCCATGGCTTTGATGAAGATGATGAAAAAATGATGATGCCGCTTCACTTGCCACTCTTGCCAGCAGACGATCTGCGGCTTCAACCACAGTAACGGA
>Ga0181591_10003610_pt1 | contig 13471 bp, 15 predicted proteins | sample 071ome_33_FD_133757 | JGI IMG/M metagenome (GOLD analysis project Ga0181591, IMG submission 133757) | Coastal salt marsh microbial communities from the Groves Creek Marsh, Skidaway Island, Georgia - 071412AT metaG (megahit assembly) | ecosystem: Environmental > Aquatic > Marine > Intertidal...
GATTCCTCCGTCTGCAATAATCGAAGCCCCGTAGTTGTGTGTTGTTTTTGCCCGGTAGCAATCAGACACCGATGCCAATGTTGGGACTCCAAAGCCAGTCATAATTCTTGTCTTACAGATACTTCCGCCGCCTATGCCAACTCTAATCGCGTCAGCGCCATTGTCTGCCAAAAACTTATAGCCCTCTCCTGTGGCAACATTTCCAACCATTACATTAGCGGAACTGCCAACCCTATGTTTTACCCACTGTAACATTTCTAACATATATTGAGAGTGACCATTAGCAACATCTATAGAAACCCAGTCTATTAGATTGGGAAACTCAGAATATACTTTGTCAAATCTTACCCTCTCACTCTTCCCAACACCAATAGCAAAGGCAATCACTGGCCTTTTGGGAGCAAGCCGCCCCTCTTTTGACTTAGAAAGAACAGTTCTAATTTCCTCTATCTGCTGCTCTGGAGTCATAAACCTATGGATAACTCCCATGCCGCCATGCTGCGACATAGCCAGAGCCATATTAGCTCCAGTAACAGTATCCATCGGAGAAGATATAACTGGAACACTCAGGCTAAAGGAATTAGACAAAGCTGTGCTTAAGTCTATTTCCTCTGATAGCCTTGACGATAAACTTGAATAAGTTGGAACCAGCAGAACGTCGTCAAATGCCGGAGGAGTGTCGAATGCAGTCAGGACTTGATTTGTTCTAGTTTGAAAAGTATTCATGATAATAAACTCTCGATCTATCCTCTATAGTCCTTGCGAAAATCTCTGAGTCTGGATACAAATCAGAGAGGCAGTATTTATTGTACCAATAATGGGCAAGCTCATGCTGCATTGATTCGAAATCCATGGTGTGAGACATATGGGAAAAAATTATATTGTCCTCTGCTCGCACCTCAATGGTCGCATCATAAAACGCGTAAACTATGGTTGCATTATTTTGTTTCTTCCAAAAGTCAAACAATCCTGATTCAAACATTGTTTTGTTTGACAGAACAAATATGTGTAGTGTATAATAGTTTTGACACGGCTTTAATTTATAGCCCTTTTCGCCAAAGAATTCCCTAAGCTCTCTGTGGGATATTGCTATATTTTCCTTAATAATCTCTGGAGAAAAGCTCCCCCTTTCTTCCGGGGAGGCGCTTTGCTCAAAAGAGATTGTCAATGGCACCATCACATTTCCATCATCTGTATGGAGTATCTTATCATAGGCAAGCTCGGTGTCAAGGCCGGATACAATCCGGCCCTTGTAAGGGTTGGCGCTCGCTGACCCGCCTAGTAATAGGCCTGCCAATATCGCACTAACTGCCCTCAACATTGCCCTGTCCCCCGCTATCCCTGCGCCTTCCGCCCATGCGACGACGGCCTAAGACCTCAACCTTTAGATTGGGATTCATCTTAATCATTTCAACATGATCAAGGGGCACATTGGAATGGATATACTCTTGGTTAGAGTCTAGGTTTGTAACTTTAATCTTTAACAATACGTTCTTTGACATAATTGCTCCAATCTTATTATGACATTTTGTGTTCTAGTCTTTCGCTCAACCAACTGCTTCTCAACTGAGAGACGGCCGGAACAACCCACACTAGATTGTCCTTACTTAGATAGTCTATCAAATTTCTTTGAAGATCCATATCTACTATCGGCGCAAACAATATAAGCTTTGCATCCAAGGCGTCAGCTTTTTCTTCAATTCCTATGAAATCTTCATCAGAGTACCCTCCACGATAAGTTTCAGCAGGCTTATTCTTGTAGCGAATCTTATTATTAACCTCCCTCTTTTCATCACAGAGTCGGGCGACAATAGCTCTGCGCAAAGTGATGGGAGCAGACTTTACAATCTTGTTTAAGATTTTCTCAGAAAGAGCGTTCTTTGCCAAGGCCGTCCGAATAATTGACTCTCTAACTTCGGTAGCACCCTTGGCTCTCTTGATAGAGAGGTAAAGAGATTCAAACGACTCTTCGTCGCCCTCTTCCAAGCTGGCCATATATCGGTTCATCCAGAAGCTAAAAGATTCTGAAGTTTGTTCATCTTTCAGTGATGATAGAATTTCGTCATAATCCCAAGATACAGAACCAAGCCCCATGCGCCGTAAGTTTTCGGCTGTACCTGCCCAATGACTATCATAGCAGCCTTCTTTGCTTTCAAAGATTTTTTCCGCAATAGCCTTGCACTGTCCCTTTATATCTTCTTCTAACTCTTTGGTTCCCAGCGCTCGCGCTACCCTGTCGTACCCCATAATGTAATGATCAAAGATACTACTCCTAAACTCTGGATATTTATCCCAAACCTTTAAAAGCCTGCCATTAGTAAAGAAGGTTTCTATTACACCTGAGTTCCTGTCTGACCAATAATAATATTCTTCTACTGCATTCTTAAGAGCGTAGTAATAAACCTTGTCTGTATCAGTCTTGAGATCTACATCTTTGTAATCAACATTTATTTCATCAAAAGAGATCATCTTACTCTCCGCCGTTCAGTCTTTGTTCAATAGCGTTTGAAAGCCACTTATTCTTCTTTAAGTTTCTGTTACCTAGCAACATTGGCAAAACTTCCTTTCGAAGCTTCATAATGAGTTCATAAGTAGGCCCCTGTGCAATTTCCTTAAAAACTCTTTCCTCCAAAGGCTTATACCCAAACGGAGCCACTCTATATGCACGCTGTCTGTTGTTTGCATACTTATCATGAATCATATCATCCAAGCACTCTGCTGGGCCGAGCCTATCAAAAACAATCAGTGCAACATCCTTTGGAAGCTTCTTCCTCTTTTTGAGCTTTCTCAGAGTCGTGATTGAGCAAAGCCTAGCCGCCTCGGCCATAAGATCGTGACATTCCGCATTAAGAGCTACTGTGTCTATCGTTGATAGAGAGCTATAGAGTCCACGATTAAAAAGCCTAGCCCTAAATTCATCATTCTTAGAATCTTTGATTATTTTATCAGCCTTCTCTATAAGCCTAACCTGCAAGGCATCTTCAATTGAAGTTCTTACTGATCTAAAAATATAACCGAAATTTCGTTCGTTACCCTGCTGACCAGACAAGATTGACAACCGATTGGCTAGACCCTCTGCTGTGTCATTTATGCCAGTCTTAGAGAGGGCCAACTCTAAACACGCCTTGTCCGAGCAGTTAGCCAGAACTGAGGCGTAAGGAACACTTGAAGTCATTTGCCACCAGTTTTTATTAGCAGCATCAAGTATCTTAATGTTTTCGAACTTCTTAGTTACGCTATTTTGAAACTTACTCATTTTTCTTCCAAATCAGATATTTTAACAACAGAAAAACCGGAGGCTCTTTTATGGCCGCCTCCACCAAACCTTTTAGCTACCTCAGAAACATCTTCTCCGCCCTCTCTTGATCTAAGTGAGAATATATATTTCTCTCCATCATAAAAATACACCGCAGCATACTTTTCTCCGTCCGATAATTGATCGCCCATTTCAGATTGAAAGAACGGAGCATTTACAGCCCTAATGTCATCGTCGCCAATCTTTATTGTATGCTCCCTTCGCCTAACCCTATCAATCAAGCAATTCTTATATCTCAGTATTGCAGAGCCCTCTAGATAGAGCCTAAACCAAGTTTCGGACCCAACACTGTTTAATTGGCTATGTAGGGCATCCCATGTTTTAAATCTTTTTGGATAAGAATCAATTGCAGAAAGAATCTCCTCAGATGATTTAAGATTCCAGTTCCACAAGTCTCTATCTTCAATATACTGAATTAATAGTGGAACATCATCTTCTCCGAAGAGATACTTCCAAGAAAGGTAGGCTCCAGAATGTTCCATATCAAAGTGGCAGTAAGGCAATCCTCGCAGATTTTCCTCTGCCGTCTTATGGTGGTCTATTACGACAAGGGACTTCGCAGCCTTGTGCATCGCCTCTAATATAGGCCGATCGTAAGAAAAATCCACAATAAATACAGTTGCCCCTGTAACATCTGGCGGTTCCGCACTGAATGTCACAGGTATATAGCTTGCTTTGTCGCCATACTTTTTATAAAAAGACCATGCAGAGCCAAACCCATCGGGGCATCCTGCGTGGTATAACACCATTACTTTCGACAATTTAAATCTCCATAGGGGAGCTTGAATACCTAATCTCAGTTACCAATGGACAATCGCCGGTAATCTTTTCTGTGATAAAGTTACACATATCTTGTAAGCTAGGGAACCCAAGCCCTTCATTGTTAAAGAAAAGATTAAAGTATCCTGCTCCAAGCTCATTCAATACATCACACTTGCTTATAACAAGATGCGTTGTTCCAGAAAGATTCACTGATTCAATGAGCATATCCAGATTGAGCCAGTTTACTTTTCTTCTTCTTCCCGTTGTAACTCCAAATTCTTGACCCAAGTTTGCTACGTTTAGCAGCGCAGGGTCACTCAGTAGAGTTTCGGGGAATCTTGGATCTTCACCAGACTTTGTATCATAAATCTTTGCTGCGCCCCAAACACGGCGAATCTTTTGCGGAGGAAAGCCTACGCTGCAAGCCCCATATGGCAAGGTTGTAGAGGAAGTTACAAATGGGTAAAGTCCATGATCAATGTCTAACCAAACTCCCTGCGCCCCCTCACACAACACATTCCCTTCCAGCTTTTCGTCCCAAAGAAGATTATCTGGCAAAGCATCTTTTGCAAGGACTCCTGTTCTTGCAAACTTAGCAGAGTAAGCTGGAGCGATACCCCGCCCTGTTGTTCCAAGCTTTTTAGCTAAGTTATCTTGATCATACTTAATGTGTTCGCCTGTTACAATATGGCACCTTGGAGATACCTTTACTAAGGCTGTATCAAAGCCATTATCACTTAGATAATTTAACTCTTCCATAAATGATGCTGGGTGCAAAACACAGCCTGGGCCAACGATCGACTTCACGCCATAGAAAACACCAGACGGAACTAGGTGTGTCTTAAACTTTTCTCCGTCCACCCAAACGGTATGACCTGCGTTATTCCCGCCTGCCCAACGGACAACATAGTCATAAAACTGACCACCATCAGTTGATCTTGTTGCCGCTAGTTGAGCGGTAATCTTTCCTTTTGCTTCATCGCCAAAGGCCAAGCCTACTACTACATCAGCTAAATTAATCATTATCTTCCTCTAGTACGATAAGTACCTTCTTTAGCTTTGTTGGCCTACGCAGGAAGGTGATGCCCTCTCCGTGTCCCGATGGAGTTGCGCTGAAAGTAATATAATCACCAGCCGCGAAGTCAGAAGCTTTGCTTGTCTTAAAATACCACTTCCAGCCTCTTTCATCCTTGCACATGATGGCTGGCATAGGAAACTCTGCGTCCATCTTTGGAGGAATAATCTTATCTACCATAATAGGTCCAAACTCTGCTCTCTGCCCGATTTCAATATCTGGCTCTTCCAATATAGCCGCAGCAGCAACGTCGTCAACCCATTTATTAAGTTTGTTAATCCAGTTTTCCGTTAGACGCTCTGGCCTATTCTGAATAACGTCGATAGAGGCGATGACAAAACCTGACTGGTTCTGCTGCGCAGCCAGAAGCGGAATGACCATAGGATTAAGCTTATCTAGGGCAGCTTTACCCAGAGCTTCTTTGTCGGCAAGACGCTGGCGTTCTGCCTCACTTTTCTTCTTGTTTCTACTCTGCTTACTTGCAGAGCTATCTGAAGTAGAACCAAAAATGTTAATCGAGCGCTTTTTCATATGGCACCACCTCTAGGTAAATATAATCCAGATCGAACGCGGCGCAATAAAAAACCCCCTTCGATTAGATGGGGGTTTTAACAACTGCTTATTCAAACTATCGTCTGGCCTTACGAGCTTCCCTCCGCGCCTCTCTCTCTTCTCTCCTTTCTTGGCGCTCCTGTCTTTTATCAAGCCTTCTAGTTAGGCGATCAAGCTTCCTGCTTCTTTTATTTGGGCCAAAGTCGCCCTCATTTTCTGTATCTTCTATCTTTAGCATAAGCTTATAATTAACAAAGTCTCTTCTGTTTACATTCTTTTTAATTGACCTAAGAAGCTCTTTCTTTTCTTTATCAGTTAAATATTGCGGCAGAGCCTCTCTGTCTGAAATAGGAGCAGCAAAATACTGATCGATTGCCGCCGGCTTATCTAAATCTAAGAAGAATATTTCGTCGTCTGCGCCAACCGCATCTTTCTTTATCCCAACAATTTGATTTGCCTCTGGAGAATTAGCCGTCCAGAATTCTGTTTCAAAATCGCCTATTGACATATAAGCTGCAAAGCCAGCGGCACCAATAGCGGGATCAACAGTAGGTGTATAAGTTCTTCCTCCCAATATGCTTGGGTCGAACATATCTCCGCCCCCTGATCCATCGTAAGCCACAGACTTAAACTCTCCAGTATCAGGATCAAAGTTTTGCAGAGTTATTTCCCCATTCAGTATCATCATAGCAGCTTTTAGTTCATTTCCAGAAAGCTCTGCCTCAACTATTTCTTTTATTGTTGCTTCAGTATAGTTTTTTCCGCCAGAGATAGTGTTCCCGAGCCACTCCCCTACACTTGCTCCACCATAATAACCTGCGGCACCACCGGCCAGACCGCCCAGTGTGCCTCCAACACCAGCGCCAGTTATACCCCCTGCGGCTGTACCAGCAGGTGTGGCAGCAGTACCAGCAGTACCTCCAGCTAATCCGGCTGCTCCAGCCCCAAGAGTCGAACCTATACCTGCCCCAGTGTTAGCACCAACTAAGCCTCCAACATACTTAGCTGCGTCACTCAACACCGAAGTAGACTGACTCTGCCAAGCACCCTCCAGGTGAGAATGCACTTCACCTTCTTTGGGACCATATAGCAGCGAGGCAAGCATCAGGCCTTCTTGCGTCCCCATAGCAAAACCAGACTCGTGATATAAAGAATCGAAAAACGCTTTTGATGGTGCCGCCTTCGCTTCTGCTGCGTATTTTGAGGCCTCGGTTTGATCCCAGACTTCTTTGAATAAGCTTATAGAAGATGAATCAGAAAATGCGAGCTTTAAAACCGCATTTGAATGCTTTATTCTTCCGCTTTTTCTTAAAGCTCTTGATAATTTTATAAGCTCTTCTTTCTCGTCTTTCATGTTCATATTCCTATTTTTTGCCCCTGAGGTTTCCTCTGGCCTTTTGGAGCCTTTCCTTTCTTTTTTCTCTGGCCCCTGGGCGGTTGGCTTTTTCAACCCTTCTCTCGCCCCTTATCGTCTTCCTAAACCACTTTATTCTTTCTTTAGAGTTATTGCCCCTTTCGCCCTTCTCAACCTCATTCATCAATGCGGTCTGCTCTCTTGGGTTAAAGAAATCAGGTCTATTTACTCGTGGTCTAACGCTCTTTACGTCCTCAATATAAACAAGCCTGTTTTTTCCTTCTGAATTTGGCTCTTTAAATATTACTGCCATCCTTCCATTTTTCTTGTTTATTGCGACCAAATGATCTTCGCCATAGGAAGATTCCGCCGCGTACCAATCCCCCATATTTCCGGCTTCGAACCTCCTGCCCGCCCCTTCTGCTGGCTTAGTTTCTTCTGCTGGCTTAGTTTCTTCTGCTGGCTTAGTTTCTTCTGCTGGCGGCTTAGCCTCTATTTTATTCAGTCTTTCCATAGCATCTGCGGCACTTATGTTCCAGAAATCTATACCTATTGCAATCATTAACGCTGCGTTTGTTGCCACATCGCCACCCTTGTTATCTACTGTTAATGGAGGGGTCTGGTCTGCCCGATTACCCTTAGAGTCTTGCCCAACTATTTTTCCATCCTGAAGTCTGTTGTTTAGTGGGCCACCTTCGCCAAACAGAGTGTTTAGCTTTTCCTTGACCTGTGCGATGGTAACGGTATCATCGCGGGCTTCTCCGCCGCCTGTGTCTCCGCCGCCTGTGTCTCCGCCGCCTGTGTCTCCGCCGCCTCCCGACACTGTGTCATTAGGATCTTTGAAAGACGCCTCGCCCTTGTCGTTGATATTTAACATATCTAATGTTACTTTTTTTTCTATTATCATTAAGGCTGCCGTTCGCACGTTACCACTAAGTTCTGCCTCAACTATTTGCCTTATTGTTGCTTGGGAATAATCACTGGCTCCAGTTAACCAGTTAGTAATCCTTCTTGCCGCCTCGTCTCCAGCAGCAGCACCTCCGACAGTCATGGCCGCTCCAGTGGTGGCTCCCCCGACGAGGCCGACAGGGCCAGCTATGCTGCTGCCTAAAAGAGTTGTAACAACGCCGCCAGCCAATCCGGCTGACCCTCCCGCAACTCGGCCCAAAAACCCAGCTACATCGGCTGCCTTACCTGTTGTTTGATTTCGCCCTAGTAAGGCAGCTTTTATACCACCAAAACTCTCGTTGACCTTTTTCTGGTCTAGACCATCGGGCGAAGCGGTAAGGAGCGCAGCTAACATTAAGCCCTCTTTTGTGCCAACCTTTGAACCTAGCTCACCTAAGGTTGACGCGACAAAGGCATCCTCTGCATTTGCAAATGCTTTATCTAAGTCTTCTTTTCTAACATTATTGTTCCATGCATTTAAAAATAGCTCCTGTTCTTCAGGTGAAAGTGGTCCACCTGCCTGAGCCATTCTAACTATTGACTCAGCATGGTTAATATAACCAAAGTACCTTAAAGCCTTTGATAATTTTAATAGCTCTTTTTTATCATTACTCATTTTTATTTTCTCACTTTTACTAGGATGCTTAGTCGCGCTATTTCTTCTTTTTATATTAATAGTAGGCTTATCCTCTATCTCTAAGAAATTGCTCAACTCAGAGGGGCCTCCAAAACCGGTTATAAATTGTGCTTCAAAATCTTCTTCGCTATACTCGTCTCTTTCTCTAAAGGCTCCAGTATTTCCAGGATTTGATCCAATTGGAACGTCGGTTAAGCCCAACGCTTTTTTGCTCAACAATTCGGTCTTTTTCTTTTTTGTCATCTTTTTGCCCGCGTCAAGCTCGTCATCATCTGCAAGGTGTCTGTTTAAATTTGGAGTTCTTTCCCTCAATACTGGCCCTGGTTCATAATATTCTACTAAATCAATTAAAGATATTTTCTCCTCAGAATCGTCCATATTAATATTTGAATAATTTATCTAATGCTTTAGCCATTGACTCTATTCTGTCTGAAGCCTCATTATCTAATTGGACAGGAACCTTCTCAGCTTTGCCGGGTCCAGTCTTGGCCCACATCATTTGCTCTGGCTCTTCACCAAATGTTCTATTATCCAAGTCAACAAGGTCTTGCACAATCTTTAGCCAATCAGAATGATCTTTGCCAGCAACAGCATCAGCGCCTCTAGCGGCAAATCCTGCCGGTCCCTCTCTTAGCATAATTCTAGGATATTGCTCCTGACTCTCAGGTCTGCCCGCTGGGTATACAATGTTGGGAGCATTTTCTGTTAGGAACTCAAATAGGTCTCGGCCATCTCTTACGTCAGCCCATAGACCAGTTGGACTTGAGCCAATTAACTCCTGAACCTTCATAACTGTCTCACTTTTAGCCGCCTCGCTTTTAGCATCTGACTTCCCGAGAAGGTCTTGTCCGGTAGGGGAGGGGTCCTGCTTTTTCCCTAACTCATATTTTTCTTCTTGTTCTTTTAGCTTAAGAATTTTTGCATCGTTAACAAGCTTCTTCAACTCCTCGTACCAAGCCTGGTTGCCCATTGGGTCAGAATCTCTAAGAGAAACTACTCTTGGATCTACAATGGGCGGGCTTACCATACCCGCTCTGCCAGCAGCAGAAGCAGAGATCAAGCCAGAACTATCATCGTCAGTCCAGCCATCTAACTTGGACTGAGCCTTTGCAGTAACGGCCTCTAATGCTTTTTCATATTCAGACTTATACCCAATATCCCCGGCATCAAAGCTTGCTCCAAAATCTTGGGCTATTTTTTTAATAACAGAATCTAGATCATTAGAGATATCTTTATGACCAATGGAATCCAGATGATTTGCTAGCTTTATTAATTCTTTTAACATTTTAATCTCTCCAAGTGATTTTATGTTTTCGCATATTTAAATAAACTATTAGTAGGATTATAATTTAGATTTTTTATAAACCAATTTATGTTCAATGTCTGTAAGCATTTTATCTGCTTGAGCTATATAAGTTTCCATCCAATCGTCTATCTCTTCGCCTTCGGCTATCATAGCATTAATGCTTCTTGCCTTATCCTCAATATTTGCAAGTTGAGGCTTAGCCATATAAGAGCCTCCATGGCCTTTTCCTTTCTTACAGCCACATGGAGAAGCACTGCATATCTGACAGGATTCATCAGCCACAAGAAAATCTCCTTGACCCGGAATCTGTATAATGCTGTCTATGAAGTTTGCTTCTTTAAAAAGACCCCTTTCATCTAGTGAATTTGATAACTTTACTAAGTCCCTTAGTATTTCAGCTTTTGCGGCAGCAGACATACCTCCAAATAAATCGTTATTATTTGCTGGCTTCATGGCTTCCATCTTTTGTTTTAGCAAAGGCTCAAAAGCTCTCTCTGCCTGCTCAGCCGCTCCTTCGCCTCCGGGAAACTTGCCGGTTTCTGGATTGAAATCTTCAATGTGACCATATTCATGAACCAGAGTCTTAGCCACCATTTCAACTATACCATCCATTTGTTCCTCATTAGCATTAGGAGGAAACTTGCTTAACACGAAATGTATTTTATCTATCTTGCCATCGCCATTTTTATCTTCGTTTGAAACATAAGCTACTGCGTTTGGCTCGTCTGCCGGAGGAGAGGACTCCCACACTATTTGATTAAAGTTATTCAGCATAGCCATTATCTCTGGTCTTAGGCCAAGATTCCTTATCTTTGTTAAGATAGATTGCCAATATGGCGGTGGTGAATTTGCTTTTTTATACATTGTTTATTTCCTATCTAAATGCTTCTGGAGGAAGAATCCTCGGCTTTCTTGGTTTATTAAATTTGGTTGTTGTTCCTATTAGATTTATATAACCAGATCCAATTACTGCAAGAAAAAATATAAATGGCCTCTTGGAGTGAACTTGCCTTATCTCTATCCATTGTCTTTTTCTAGATGCAAGATCAGATGTATTTGCCAAGAAATAATGTCTAACTCCATTAGCACTTGCTGCAAAGTCTTGAGCTATTATCTGGTTTAGCTCTCTATTTCTAAGATCTGAATAAATATCTCTACCGTGCTCCATAGCTTTAGCCTCAGAGAAATATTCTCTATACTTTTTTCTAACAGTAGTTGTAACATAAATTTGCAGACCAGTCCTGGGATCGGTCATACCTGAATCCTCAGAGCCAGCAAGCTTTATTAATTTCTGCTTTTGAGATATAAACTTAGACATATTATATTTTACTTATTGAATTAGTAGCTCATAATAAAAAAGCCGAGAGGTTTCCCTCTCGGCTTTATTTTTTTTATTAGTTGTTTTTTTACAATTCAACCCAAAGGGCTAGATACTTGTAGAAGGAGTCAGCATCTTCTACCTTAGCCTTTTCGGGCCAAGGCTTATAGCCTAGTCGCATCATATCTACTTGTTGCTCTTTATAGTCTGCCTCAACAAGCTCCTTCCTTACTGCAACAATAGAGCCGTCAAATGAAAGCTGGATTGTCTCTAGCACTCCCTCGTTTTCTTCAAAGAAGTTCTTTGGGAAATTGTTTTTATGCAGAGGTTGCTCTAACCAAACATAATCTTCCAATTTACTCCCCCGCTTCCATTCTTTGCTCCACGATCCTCTTTACCCATTCGTTTTCGCAACCAAGCAGAGAGGATAGCATGTAGACCGGAAGCTCTCTAGCTAGAGTGTAAAGAACATCGTCATGCCTAGAATCGGTAAATGTCAGCAAAAGATCAGTATAGTTTTGGTACTCATCCTTGCTTTGAATCAGGGCCGAAAGCCCCATGTTAGAAGCTTCTGCGGAAGATTCTGACCGAATCTTTCTTGCTGTCTTTTCGGTAAGAAGTCCATGCTGAATGTATTTTGCATACATATGGCCCCTGACCGTTGACTTACCGATCTTGTTCTTAAAGATGTGGGAATCTACAAAAAGCTTAAAAGAAAGAGGGCTTTCTTCTGCAAGCTTACTTGTAATGCTTCCAAGCCTTCCATTATACCAGTTATAGTTGCAAGTGTGATCATACACTAGCTTAAAAACTTCGAATGTATCAAGAGAGTCGCTAAGAGAAATGCCATAATCAAGATAAGCCAGATTATCACTACAGTAATCTGCAATATTTTCCTTGATGTTTTCTGTCGTAGCTAAGGAAATAAACTTCTCTCTCCAATAGTCTGTTGGCTCGGCGTATCCCCCTTTAAAGGTTTTTGCGATACGATTAAGCCACAGCATGCGGTTGTGTTGGCCGGACTCAAAAAGTGAATCGAAATATGGTTCAAATGCAGGATTAACAAGCAGTTGCCGACCAAGCTCAGTCTTTACTGTCTGGTCGTAATAACCACCGCCTAGAAACGTATCATTTAGACCAGCTGCAATTAGGCTGTTCAGATTACCTTCCATTGTTGAGCCACTCCTTAAAATCAGCTTCATTTGCGTCAACATACGCAACCTTAATCTTAGAATCAAGCTCGGACCACATTTCGCCAATAATAGGCTTCGAAAGCTTGCCAAAGCCTTCCAGAATCTCGCGCTTATCGTTGCGATATGAATTATAAACTGCATTAACACCTACAGCGGCCAGCTTATAAAGAATTGGGTTTTCTGCGCCATTTTCACGCAAAGAATCTACAATATTTACCACATTAGATTCGCTCATTGGAATTTTCTCCTTTTCCGTACCACCCTATAATCTAGATCGAACGGACTGCAAGAAAATTCTATTCCCTCTTTTCTTCGTCAAAAATTGCGACTTGTGTTGTCAGCAGAGTACCTGCCGATGAAGAGGCATTTTCTAGAGCGGTTCGGACAACTTTTACCGGATCAATCACTCCAGCTTCGACCATATTATCTTCGAGCTTCATAAGCAGAGCATTAAAACCTGCAAGCTTATTGTCTGTTCTTATAACAGTTTCCATATGGAGGTGATAATTCAACCCTGCATTATTAAGTATCTGAGAAAAAGGAGCCCTTATAGCTCTAGACACAACCTCCATCCCAACTACTTCTTCGTGCATAAAGTCTCCGACCTTAATAAAAGAATCTAGATCCTCGACACAATGAAGTAAGGCTGAGCCACCGCCGGGAACAACACCCTGCTCAATGGCTGCCTTAACAGCGTTTATAGCATCCTCAACCCGGTCCTTTTTCTCTTTTACCTCTGCCTCGGATACTCCGCCAACTCTGAATACAGCGACAGACCCCGCAAGCTTTGATAGCCTTTCTTTAAATGCAGCTATCTCATAAGTCTCTAAATTATCATTTGTCATTCTTTCTTTGATGGACTCTTCTCTGCGCTTAACTTCTTCATCAGATCCCGCTCCATCAATAATTGTTGTAGTATCCCTTGTTACCACAACCCTTCTTGCTTGACCCAAATCAGATAGATTAACGCCTAGCAACTGATCTTCTGTATCAGCAGAGAATACTGTTCC
>Ga0181591_10003614_pt1 | contig 13466 bp, 21 predicted proteins | sample 071ome_33_FD_133757 | JGI IMG/M metagenome (GOLD analysis project Ga0181591, IMG submission 133757) | Coastal salt marsh microbial communities from the Groves Creek Marsh, Skidaway Island, Georgia - 071412AT metaG (megahit assembly) | ecosystem: Environmental > Aquatic > Marine > Intertidal...
TATTCGTAAGGAAGCGGTCAATGGAGAAGCTAGAGATTCTAGTGGACCTGATACTATGTTTGTAGTTGACCTATTAGAAAATGGTGAGGTTGTTGAAACAAGAAGACTACCAGGTAAAAGCAGATCTTATGCAGTAGATGTAGTTGAAAACTGGGAATCAGGGCTTATCCAACTGCTTACAGAATAAATATATCAACGGAGATATATTAAAATGCCTTTACCTTCAAGCGGTGCAATTTCAATGTCGCAGATCCGAAACGAGTTCGGGTCCAGCTATGCTATAGGAAGTTATTATAGAGATAACTCAGATCCTTATATTGGAACCATACCGACAAGCGGAGCAATTGCATATAGTAATTTTTACAGCTCAAGTAGAAGAACGGCAAGATTAAGGTCAGGCCGTGCAACTACATATTTTACGAGCGGTACCAATTATGCAAGGATTGGATATGGAGTTGCTAACGGAACTCGAGAATGGCATCCAGAATACGGTTCGTCCACAGCAGCCTTTGGTACATCAACAAGAAACAGTGGTTTATCAACAACAGCAGCTCTTGGCGGTATTCATTACATGGCATACAACAGCCACAGGCATATAACAATATCACATAGAAGTAGTTCAAACAGTGGTTGGACTTTTGTAGATTTTAGAATACCGACTTTCCCGAACGGTTCATACACAACAAGAACATTACAAAGAGGGAGCTCAAGCGGAGTCAGTGGAGTATATAGAGGCTTTAGAAGACAATATGGTAATAGCACTCAAAGACAATATTACCATTGGTCTTGGTCATATGAAGCATATCAGTCGACTGGCACACTTGGAGTCATTGGTAATGGATTAGTATTTTCATACTTATATAACTATGATTGGTTTGTAAGATTTAGATAGAGGAATAAAAATGATAACTTATAAAATTATTGACGTGAATTGGGTGGAAAGAATTGCCCAAATTAGATATAGCAAGAATGGCTATAATGACTATTATATTCAAACGGTGTTGGACCAAGATGGAGATTTTGATGCGTCCACCGAAGCAGCATTACATGCGGAAGCGGCCGAACGAGCAACAGAAGCAATGCAGTATTGGAATGCAGTAGATAATGCTTCAACTGTAACATTGTCATCTGATACTGGAACTCTTGGTAATATTACTTTAGAGGATGCTCCTGATTTTAATGTAATGACTCATTATTCAGAACTTGTAAAAACAGAAGACGGCGATAACATTACATATTCTTATAATGTAATACCTTTACCAGAAGAAGCAGTCGGAATCAATGTTAGACAACAAAGAGATGATTTATTACATCACACTGACCATCATGCGCTAGGAGATAGAACATTAAGTACTGCTATGTCAGAATACCGTCAAGCATTACGTGATATTACCGACCAAGAAGGTTTCCCACATAACTTAACTTGGCCTGTGGCTCCAATCGAATAATATGTCGAGTTCAGTTAAATTTTATGCTCTATGTTGCCGTAACACGGAAACACTAAAGAGACATATAGAGACAATCCCAAAAGAGGATCTTGTTGTTATTATTAACACACAGGATTCTGATTTTGAGACTGCAGCCGTTTCATGGTGTACATCAGAAAGTATTGAACACTATGTCACCGTAAGTGATGGTACTGCAGCGACTGGAAAGAACTCTGTATTTGATAAATTTGCTGAATCTGATAATGATTATATGGTTCTTGTAGATGGAGACGATTATATTACAGGACATGGAGTATGGACATACAAACAAATCGCAAGCCTCTCAACTCCTCCTGATGTCCTTGCTTTAGAATACCAAATAGGAATCCATAACTCCACAGGATATGATCCTATCAATTGTGGATTAGTTGACTTTCCTACAATCGGCGATAATACAGATCCTAGAACAATCCCAGGTACAGTCATAAGACCATTTAAATTTCCAGCAGAATGGTGGAGAACAGCGATAGCAGGTGAACAAGTAGAAGTAACTCCTGATGATCCTGACCTTTTCGCAGCAACACTAAATGACGTTCACCAAAGATGGTCAAATCATTGCTATGATTATATCAATGGTTGGGAAGTACATTGTCGTATGGTGTTCTTTTCAAAAGCCGCAGTAAATACAGGATTGAGATTTGACCCAGTACATATTGTCGGAGAAGACACGGTACTATATTTTGAATACAAGCACTTACATAATCAAGGTAGTCTTGTAATGAAACATTTATTTGACCGATACCCAACCTATGTATATGATACAAGAATAGGTGGAGTGGTTGAAGCAGAGAAAGATAAAAACGGACATGATCATGGTTGGTTAAATTGGTTAACCATCTTAACAGATAAGTATGATGAATTAGAAGCAGCAGGTAAAATGCATACAGAAAGATTACCTGAATTAAAAGTATTTACCGTACCCGAATCTGAAGAACAAGTTTTCAACGCAAGTGATTGGGATATAGTATGGCCTGAGGGTTATATCCCAGATGTTGATAACCTAGTCAATTACCCAGGCATAAGTAAAATTAAACTATAAGGATATATGATGGCAAATTATAAAGGAAGTAATGTTGAAACTTTAACCCCTTCTAAGAAAGCAGTTTTAGATAGGGCAATGAAACCTTACGATGCAAATTCTGCAGGACCATTTAAAACAACTCTTGATAAAATGGAAGGTGTGTTCAGAAAGGAACTCGTTAACTATAAAGTCCAAGATGGATATTTAGTTAAAGAAACGTCAGTTCGTGATTTTAGAGATGGTGATTATCATGACACCACGACAATCCAAAGAATTGCTAAATCAAACATGGCAGAATAAAAAGGGGCATTGCGCCCCTTCTTTTACTTTTTAGTCCAAGCTTGTGCACCAAAGAATGCAGCAACAATACCAGCAACAGCAATAAAATATACTCCTGCCATATCGCCTAAGATATCAGCTGCCTTTTCATAACCGACCACATTAGATCCGATTACTAAAACAGGATATGCTAACATTCCATACAATGAGAACCATGCCATCTTACGTTGTGCATCTCTCATAGCATCCTGGTCTTCGAGTTCTTTTCTCTTAAACTCTAAATACATTGCCTCTTCAGCTTTGGAAACTTTACCGTCTCCGTTTGTATCAGCAGGATGATGTCCGCTTGATTTTAATTCTTCTTCCATTATTTTTCGCCTTTAAGTAAGGTATATACTCCCCAACCTAGACCAACCCAAGCTGCAAGTTTTACAATACCACCGAATAAAATTATAGACCCGCATATTGCGATTAGTACGCCACCGTCTAATGAAGTTCTTTCGACTAATCTATCTTTAATAAAATCTAACATATTTTTCTCCTTTTTTGTTTTACACTATATAATCTATACGAGACTTCCGAGCGGTATGTTTCTTACCGTCTTTAGTTACGTAAGGTTTAGTGATACCTTTACTTCCTTCCTTAATGAATAGCAAGCTTGCCATACAGTAGGTCACTGAAGTTAGCATAATTGCTAATAATATAAATTCCATTTTAAAATCCTATTGATTCTCCGCAACCGCAAGAAGCGGTTTCATTTGGATTGATAATTCTAAATGATTCATTCAATCCTTCCTTTACCCAGTCCAACTTTGCATCTTTAAAATACGGTTCGGACAATTTATCCATGACTATTTTAAACTTTCCGTAATCAGTTACAGTATCATCGTTACTAATTTCACGAGCATATTCAATAATATACTCAAAGCCAACACACCCACCAGCAGTGACACCCAACCTAATATAGCTAGGTTGCGATCCTGCCGTTCTTTCAATCGCTTTAGATATTGCTGCATCGGTTAGTTCCATTACTTTTTCTTTTCAAGATTATCTAATCTTTTGTTGATATCATCAATCAACGATTTAAGCTCAGCTGTTCCACCAGGAGCAACAGGAGGATGTGAATCTCCTTCAAGCATTTCTATTCTATCTTCAAGCTCATCAATTTTTCCAGTAATACGAGGATACTTTTTTCTCCAAGCATCAGGGTCATTTTGTAACCAAGTCCAACCCCAACGAATTACAAGATATTCTAAAATACCGTCAAATTTTGCTACAGCCCAAGTTGCCATTCTCGTATCTTTAAACCAAAACAAGAATCCTGCGCCTGCGATTGAACCAAGGATTGCTGTATAAATCCATAAGGTATCTGATAATAGCCTCTCTAAAATGTCCATTAGTTGTCCTTAGTATATTTTGTGTAGTTATCCATTGAGTGGTCTGCAAGGCCGTCAAAAGGCTTTAGATTAATCCACGAAGTCACAATACCTCTTAGTTTATCTTTCAACTTTCTCCACCAAGCAAGGTTCTTGATAATACCGTTATAGTTAAAATACATAACTGTACCGTGATGACGGTAACCCATAACCCAAGGTGGTATAACTGTAACTAAATCATTGTTATTAACAAAACGATAATGTTCAACACTTGACATGTTCTTTACAAACTCGGCATTACCAACTCTTGGTGATCCAAATGTATATAGAACAGGTTTGTGTACTTTTAATCTTGAAGCAGCAATTGTTGCCATTGCTCCACCTAATGAATGTCCACAAATTGAAATCTTTTTATCTGAATGTTTTCCAAATTCTTTCATAACGTCTTCCCAGATATCATCAATTTCATTTTGGAAACCATTATGTACCCAACCACCAACTTGAGCCTTATCAGGCCAAATATTTAAATCTGCTTTAAGGTCGTTGAGTTCTGTAGGTTCAGTACCACGGCAACATAGAACGAATTCTTCTTTATTCCAAACACAATGAGCTTGTGCGCCGTCTTTATCAATAAATTTATGACCGGTATAACCTAATGCTTTGAATAATGGTTTGGCTTCCTTACCATCTTCATATGCAATTTTTGCCATTTCTGCTTTTTTAATGGCTTCACTTTTTACATCATCAAATTGTACTTTATTTTTCATAAGTTCTCCCATTGAGATATATACAATTGAGTTCAGCAATTATTTATAAATACTTTCATATACAAAATGAATTAAATCATGAGGAAACGAAATGGCAAACAATTTAAAAGAACTAACAAGGCAACACCACGATAACGCAGAAAGAACTGAATTTGCCGATATGTTACTTTCTGGGAATATCAGTCCTAAACTTTACCAAGAATATTTACACGCTCAATTACAAAATTATATGGTATTGGAATCAGCGGTTGAAGTACCGATGGAATTAGAACCTATCTTTAGGTCAACTTTAATTGAAGAAGATTTATCAGAATTACAATCCACTTACGATTTAGAAGAAGTTGAAGAAAACTTTGAATCCGTTATAGAATATAATAAACATATTCATAAACTTCTCGAAGATGGTGATAACGAAGCATTACTTGCTCATTTGTATGTAAGACACTTTGGAGATGCTCACGGTGGTCAAATCATTAAAAGAAATGTTCCTGGTGCAGGTCTTATGTATGAATTTGAAAACAGGGCAGAGTTGATTAAACAAGTAAGAGAATTATTACATGATGGAATGGCTGACGAAGCAATGATATGTTTTGAATATGCAGAAAGGTTATTCCATGAGCTCATGGAAAACTATCGAAACAACGCAGAAGATTACGAACCAGAAAATTATGCGATGGCAAGACAGATGGGCGGTTGGGAAGATAATGAATAAAATTGAAAGTCCTCTCTTTGATAGATTGAGAAATTTATCAGAGGAAATCTGTAATGTGTTTGATTCCTATATGGAACGTTATGATAATCCTAAACACACAGCAGACTTAAACGGTTGGGAAGATCACTTTTGGTCAAACGACATTATTCGCAAATGTCATTTAAAAACAATTGAACCCGTAGGTAAAAACAAATTATGGTTAATGCATATTAATGTGTTTCCTGAGTTTGATGTTGACCTTCCTATCTTCGGTTTGGATATTGTTGCTAATCCTAAAAAGATATCAGGTTGCTTTTGCGATTACTCTCCACTTCACGACCGAGGTCATGTATTCCTAGATAAGTTTAAATACGAAACCGAAGAACTAACTTGGACAAGAGCAAGAGAGATGCCTGACTGGGCAAAAGAAATCTTTTCTGAAAATATTGTAGGCGCAGGTTCAATAAGAGAAGGATTAGAAACAGACCAACTTTGTCAGATGGCTTTGAACCTAGTTACTTTTTATTGTTCAGAGATGGGAAATCCTGTTCATCAGAAATTAGATTGTCTGAATACAAAAGAAGCACAGAACAAATATTGTCGTAATCAGAAAATGAATAAGATGCTTCATTCTTCAATACTCGCAATGGGTGTACCTGAAGAACGCAAAAATCAATATGTAGAGAATGTTTTATTTGAAGAAGTATAGACACTTTTGGTGTTATACTTTTGTCAAAGAATAAATCTCATGAATGGTCATAATAGTGAAAGTTTAACAAAACCTTAACACAATTTTTCACAACCCTGTTATATATAGTAGCGTTACCTTTGGTAACACTTAACCCTAATTTATAATTTCACACAGGAGTGAAAAAAAGAAATGAAGAACTTAGTAATTGCCCTCTGTCTTGCGGCCTCAGGAATTGCCACCCAAGCAGTTGCTGATGGAAAAGATTATGTTGCACGTTTGAATGACGATGGTCTATATTGTGCTCGAGTAGAAATCCAAGGTATCAATGGTTTAACCACGCGCAAGACTCGCTGCCGTACCTTAGAAGGTTGGGAAAAAGCTGGCTACTTAGTTGGTCAAAAAGAGGTTAACGAGGTACAATAAAATGATTAAGACAGTCCGAAATTGGACCCTTGCTGTTTTATTTTTTGGAGCTTGTATTACTGGATTCTTAGCACCAATTATTTGGCCTCATTTATACATGCCCTTTCAATCACCAATCTATGGTATCCCTCTCGTTCAACATCACGTTGAACTTTGTGACAGACAATCGCTCAGTGTCATCAACTTTTGCGAGCCGCTCGACCCCCTTAGAGTGGCTTAATAAATAGATTGACATCTAAGTAAAACTTTGTTATAATAGACTTGTCCGGTTGAAATACTTCAGCTGGGCAGGTTTATTATACATTTCAAAAAATAACTATTGACATACGCAGTTAACTAGTATATAATATAAGGTATACATGACAAAAAAGAATTCAAAGGAAAAAACTGATATGTCCGTTGTAGCTCTAACACCCGATAAAATCCATCACGAAATAAGCAAACATATTTCAAAAGGAGTTCCATATATTGACGCCTTAGTCGACTTCTCCGAGAAGAATGGAATTGAAATAGAAACAATTGCTCAAATCGTAAAGAAGAGTTCTATCTTGAAAGAAAAGATTCGGACTGAGGCAGTTACTTTAAAGATGGTGAAGAAGGAAGATGAACAAGATATCACAGACTTTAGCGAGTGATGATAGTTTTAATGCTTATGTTAAATTCTTAGCATTGAAAAAACATTTTACGACGGACAATTACGATTACTTTAAATACAATGGAAAGGTACGTGCAAATTACGAAACATTTATGTCTCGAAACGATGCCTATTCATTCGCAAAATTAGCGAAAAAAGATGATGTTCAAGGACTCATTTTAAGTAATCTTTTAATAAATAAAAACATCTGGGTACGTGATTTGCTTGACAGCGAAGGCGAAGCCAGATATATGAATTGGAGGAAAAAGATAGAATCATTAGGTTATGTCTTCAAATCCGAGCTTGCTCATCTTGATGATGAATACAAGCGAAACTTTATATCAGTCGATGGACAACATCCTCTTGTGATGACATTGTTATTACAAAAGAAGATTAGTCTTGAGACGTTTACTATTTTAGCTTTCATGGCGAATATATTTTCGTACTGGAGTGAGAAAATAGTTGACAAACATGTTAGTTTTGATATAATAGACAAATCCAGAAAGTATAAACCTTTCTTGGAGTTTGAACCAAATCGTTTTAAGACAATTGTTAAAGAACGGTTTGATATTTAATACTACGCAATATAACGCTATACATAAGGAGAACTAATTATGGCACTAACAGACTTCTCTTCTCTGAAGAAGAATCGCACGAAGACCTTGGATAAGTTGAACTCTCAACTTGAAAAGATATCTTCAAAATCATACCAAGACCCTAACGCAGGAAAATTTTGGAAACCAACGAGAGACAAAGCCGGTAATGGATTCGCAGTAATCCGTTTCTTGCCTGCACCTCAAGGTGAAGAAATGCCTTTCGTAAGGTTGTGGGATCATGGATTCCAAGGACCTACAGGTTTATGGTATATCGAAAATTCACTAACCACATTGAACCAGGATGATCCTGTTTCTGAGTTTAATTCTAAACTGTGGAATAGTGGAGTTGAATCTGATAAAGACCAAGCACGTAAGCAAAAGCGCAGGCTCAAGTATACTGCTAATGTCTATATCGTTAAAGATTCAGGCAATCCTGAAAACGAAGGTAAAGTATTCCTTTATCAATTCGGTAAGAAAATCTTTGATAAGTTGAATGATTTAATGAATCCAACTTTTGAAGATGAGGATCCAGTAAATCCGTTTGACCTATGGGAAGGAGCAAACTTCCGTCTCAAAATCAGACAGTTTGAAGGTTATCCTAACTATGACAAGTCTGAGTTCGACCCTGCTTCACCATTGTCTGAAGACGATGCTGAGTTGGAAAGAATTTGGGGAGAACAACATTCTCTCGAAGAAATTGTTTCTGAAAAGAACTTCAAGTCATATTCCGAGTTGAAAACTAAACTCTATCGTGTTCTTGATTTACAAAATGATGAACCGACTGCTTCTGCACCGGTAACTGAAACTGCTGATGAATTGGATTTATCTGATATGTCCAACGATACAGCTGAACCAGTAATGGCAACGGCGGAACCTGATGTAGGCTCAACCGCTAGTGATGATGATGATGACCTTAGTATCTTTAAGGAATTGGCACGTAGTTAATAACAGCACGGAGGGTACTTTGGTGCCCTCCTTTTTAAGGAGATTATATGTCTATAGAAAAAGAAACCACAATACTTGATTTTGATTTTGGTTTTACTGCTGTTGACGCCGATGAATTGGAAGTAGTTCAACAAGCAAAGGAAGCAGTTACTACAACTGCAGCTTCTGCTGAACAGAACGCTGCTAAGGCTCAATTAATATATGATGCGGTTGTACCGCTATTGAATAACTTAAAAGCTAACCCAGAAAAGGATTACATATATTGGCCAAACCGATATGAGAAACTTGATGCGTTTGCCGATAAGTTACATCAAATTTTAAGTGGAGAATAAAATGAGTTTACTCGATAAAATGTTAAAAGCCGGGTCAATAAAGCAGGCATCTGCTCTATCCGATTCTGCTTTCTTTAAAGATAAGGATCCTATTCAAACAGAACTACCTATTGTAAATATTGCATTTAGTGGTTCGTTAAAAGGTGGTCTTATCCCAGGTCTTACAGTTGTAGCAGGAGAATCAAAAAGTTTCAAAACTTTGCTCGGCTTATATTGTATGAAGGCTTATTTGAAAAAGTACCCGAAAGGTGTTGCTTTGTTATACGATTCTGAATATGGTATTACACCTGAGTATTTAGAATCTTTTGATATTGATACAACAAGAGTACTTCACATTCCAATTGAAGATGTTGAACAACTAAAGTTTGATATTACGAAAAGATTGGATGAAGTATCGAAAGGTGACAATGTATTCCTAATGATTGACTCAATCGGTAACCTTGCTTCGAAGAAAGAAGTTGAGGATGCTATGAATGAAAAATCAGTAGCGGATATGTCGAGAGCAAAAGCACTCAAGTCATTGTTCAGAATCATTACACCTAAACTGACTACAAAGGATATTCCTTGTATCGCAGTTAACCATACATATAAAGAGATTGGGTTATTTCCTAAGAACATTATTTCAGGTGGTACAGGTATTTACTATTCTGCGAATCAAATCTTTATTATATCTAAGGCTCAAGAGAAAGATGGTACTGACCTAGCAGGTTGGAAATTTACTATCAATATTGAAAAGTCAAGATATGTAAAAGAAAAAGCAAAGCTGCCGTTTAAAGTATTATATGATTCAGGTATTCAAAAGTGGAGTTCCTTAATGGATCTTGCGATTGAATCTGGTCATATTACAAAGGCAACACAAGGATGGTATAATTTGACTGACCTTGAAACTGGTGAAATTATTGAACCGAAACGTAGAGGAAAGGATATTGAAGAAGATGATAGTTTCTTCCAAGACCTAATCAAAAACGATTCATTTAATAAATTTGTTGAAAGAAAGTACAAGCTGACTAATGTGGAGGGAAATGATGCTCGAGAAGACGATACTATCGAATCTGATTCTGAATGAGGACTATTGCCGAAAGGTATATCCTTATCTTAAAGAAGATTACTTTGATGATACCGTTCTTCGTAAAGTATTTGAAACGGCTTCCGAGTACCTAGAAAAGTACAAGGAGCCGCCTTCTCTTGAAGCTTTAAAGATTGCTGTTGATAAAAGAAAGGATCTGACTGAAGATACATATCAAGGTGTTCATCAACTAGTTGGTGAAATGACTGTTGATAAAGATACCAATATAGAATTTTTGATTGATGAAACAGAAAAGTTTTGTCAAGACAAAGATTTATATAATAGTATCAGAAAGTCAATCCTTATTCTTGACGGACAAAATACTGACCAAGGAAAAGGTGAAATACCAAGGTTGCTATCTGATAGTTTAGGTATCAGTTTTGACCAATCAGTAGGTCATGATTTCCTTGAAGATGTTGACGATCGTTATGAACATTATCATCGCAAAGAAGAAAGGATTCCATTTGATATTGACATCCTTAACAAAATTACAAAAGGTGGCATACCTCGTAAATCTATGACTGTCTTGTTGGCAACAACAGGTGGTGGTAAGTCTTTACTTAAATGTCACATGGCAGCAAATCATTTGATGTATGGAAAGAATGTTCTGTATATTACAATGGAAATGGCTGCTGAAGAAATCGGCCGTCGTATTGACGCAAACATTATGGATATTACTTTGGACGAAGTTGCTGAAGTACCTCGTGATGTATTTGAAAAAAGAATGGCTCGTTACAAAACAAAGACAACAGGTAAGTTGGTTATTAAAGAATTTCCAACAGGCTCTGCACATAGTGGTCATTTCAGACATTTGCTGAATGAACTCAAACTTAAAAAGAACTTCAGTCCTGATGTTATCTTTTTAGATTACCTGAATATTTGTTCTTCCTCTCGAGTTAAAGGTGCAGCAGCGGCAAACAGTTATACTTTAGTTAAATCAATCGCAGAAGAAGTTCGTGGATTGGCAATGGAATACAATTGTGCAATCGTTACATCTTCTCAATATAACAGAGATGCTTATGGTAACTCTGATGTTGACTTAACAAATACTTCTGAATCTATGGGTATTACTCATACGGCAGATGCAATCTTTGGTCTTGTTAGTTCTGAATACCTTGACGAAATGAATCAACTGATGATTAAACAGTTGAAGAATCGTTGGGGAGACATCAGTTATTATCGAAGATTCCTGGTTGGTATCGAAAGAGCAAAGATGAAGGTTTATGAGTTGGAAGAATCGGCTCAGAGCAATATAAATCTTGATGGTCCTGGAGGTGGTCAGCCGCCGGGAAAGAAACAGAGTCATGATGACGGTCCTGTTTTTGACAAGACCGATATTGGCCTTAGGCTAAATAAACGTAAACCTGGTAAAAATGTCTTTGGAGATGTAGAACTTAGATAGTTTTATCTGTATAAATAAACTAAAGTACACTATATTTAACACAGGTTATTTATGCGCAGATTTAAAACATTTGCTTCTATCAATGAAGCTTCTCTAATGAAACCCGACTATGTAATTGGTCATAAGGTTGTATGGAAAGGCACTGACTTTGCTGAACTCGGTAAACTTGGTTATAGTAAGGGTGATATATTTGAAATAGTATCAGGTGGTAAAGTAGCCGTTTCAGTAGGTAAAGAAACAGGTGAAATTGAAAAGTTTATTAAAGGACCTGATGGTAAGGTCATTAGATTAAAAGGCGGTCAAGGCTATAAGTCATCCGCCTTCACTCATTATAAAGAAGGAGGAGGTATTCCTTCTGGTGCAGAGTGGGAAGACCTTATTGTATTTGCTTATAATAAATTAAATGGTGTAAGTACAGATCCTGCGACAGAAGAAGTCGCAATGAAATATTGGGATAAGTATTCAGAACAATCATTTACAATTGCCGAAAACTTTAAGAAAGGTTTATCTGCCAAACAGTTAGTTCAAACTGGTCGTGGTATTGGTTCAGTAAGTCTTGGTCCTATATGGAAAGAATCTGGCGCAAGGAATAAAACTCCAAAGACGGATATCGCATCTTCTGACTTCAACGAAAAGATTTCATTAAAGAAAGCAGGTGGTTCTCAATTAGCTTCAGCTGAAAAGAAAGAAGCAATCGCAATTGTTAAAGCTGCTCTTGCTGAAATGGGTAATGAGAAAAAGTTTGCTCAAGATTTGGTTTCCACAATGGAAGAAAATATGACTACTCTGATTTCAAAAGAATCAGTTACGGCATTAAGTAAATCTTCAAAGGCTGGTGAAAAGAACGATGCAGTTATTGACTTTGAGAAAAAAGATAAAGGTAATAAAGAATTATCTGCTATGTTGGAAAGTTATATCAATTCAAACACCGAAGCAAATACAATGTTTTCTAAATATGTTGTATTAGAAGCAAGTACAGGTAATCAAAAATTCGGCTCTCCTAAATCAAAAGCTGCTGCTAATTTATTAGGTAAGTTTGACCCTACAGGTAAAGTTGTATTAGAACCAATCAATACAATTCACGATCCTATTATTGTAAAATATTCTCAGTCAGTTAAACCTTATGTAGCATTTAAGAAAGGTGGTGGAGCAAGTCCTGCTTACTCTGCATTCCGTCTTTCAATTAAAGAAGAGGTTCAAACATTTCATGGTTTAGTAATGGAAGAACTGTCTCAGGTTGATGGATTATTAACTGAAGACTTTCTTGCAGAAGGACCTTTAGATATGTTAAAAAGAGCCGCAAGCAAGGCAAAGTCAATAGGTAAAGTATTAATTGACAAAGTAAACAATGCAATTAAAGCTGTTATAAAGAAAGTGTCTGGTATATTGAAAAAGATTGCTTCTCTAGGTAAAAAGATGTTTAGCAGTTTAATGAAGTTCTTAGGATTAGATATTGCGTTTGCTTCTAACATTCCTGGTGAGGTAACACTGTGAAGCAGTATAAAGATTTTGTAAACGAAGGACCAAACGATCCTGCGATCTTTAAAGCAATCTTTTTAGCAGGTGGACCTGGTTCAGGTAAATCATTTATGGTTGGTCAAACATCATTGGCTGCTCATGGATTTAAAATTGTAAATTCTGATATTGCATTTGAAAGAGCAATGGAGAAAGCAGGATTGACAATGGACCCTGAAACAATCTTTTCTGCTCAAGGACAAGCAATAAGAGATAAAGCAAAACGATTAACTGGTATTCA
>Ga0181591_10003615_pt1 | contig 13464 bp, 22 predicted proteins | sample 071ome_33_FD_133757 | JGI IMG/M metagenome (GOLD analysis project Ga0181591, IMG submission 133757) | Coastal salt marsh microbial communities from the Groves Creek Marsh, Skidaway Island, Georgia - 071412AT metaG (megahit assembly) | ecosystem: Environmental > Aquatic > Marine > Intertidal...
ATACAATTCAAAAGCAACACCGTCTTCTAAACATTCAAATTGGTGATAGACACCAGGTTTGACTTTGGTATATTGTCCAGGCTCTAAGATAGTTTCATCTACTAAGTCATAATCATTTTGCCATACACGAATAAGCATTCTACCTTCTTCAACATAGAAACCATTCCATTTAAACTCATGACAATGTTTAGAACAAACACCGCCCTTATTCATTTCAATTCTATGAAATTCTAGAACACCGTTCATTTCTAGTTGTTCTGTCAATCCCCATACTTTACCAGCTTTCATTATGTAAATCCTTTTACTGTCTGATTAATAAAATATATCTGCCTAATTGTTTCTGCAAAGTCTTCTAGTTTTAACATATTAGGACCATCGCTTGGAGCGTTGTCCGGATCTGGATGTACTTCTAAGAAAAAGTTGCTAACCCCCAGAGCAGCAGCAGCCCGAGCCAAACCAGGAACATAATCTCGGTTCCCTCCGCTAGAGCTACCCAATCCACCTGGTTTTTGTACAGAGTGGGTGACGTCAAATACAATAGGTGGATCGTAGTTGTGTAACATATACTGAAGACCAGTAAAATCTGTAACAAGGGTGTTATAACCAAAGCTAGTGCCTCTCTCGGTAATCCAGACTTCTTTTGCACCTTCTGTTTTTGATAATACACCAGCAACATCCCAAGGTGCAAGGAATTGTCCTTTTTTAATATTAACAATACAATTTGATTTACAAGCTTCTACAATTAAATCAGTCTGTCTACATAAGAATGCTGGTATTTGTAAAACATCAACTACGCCTTTACATCTACTTATTTGTCCTATCGTATGAACATCTGTAAGTAATTTAAATCCAGCACGAGACATTACTTGAAAATCTGGTAGAGTATCATCAATGCCAATGCCACGTTCTCCTGAGATATTAGTTCTATTTGCTTTATCAAAACTGGCTTTAAAATAATATTCAAAATCATATAGATCGCATACGCGTCTACATTCTCTTGCAATTTCTAAAGATTGTTCAAGTGATTCATGCTGACAGGGACCAGCAATTATTCTGACCATTTGTAGTTCCGATCAATTGGTTTTGTTTCTCTTTCTTTTGGCGATAATTCTTTAATACGAATATAGGCCGCTGTCAACTGTTGTTGAAGTTGCCTAACATTTTCTTTTAAGATTTCTATCTCTTCATCCTTGGTCATTGTGCTTTTCTCTATTTAAAAAGTCACGATTAGGATCTTGACCTTGCATTTGACCACGACAATATTCGATAATAAACGAACAATAGTTTATCATATCTTTAGCTGAGTCTTCAACAGATTCAAAGTTAGGATTATATTCTGGATCGTTTTGCATTGCTTCAACAACTGATCGCATACGTAACATTTTAGCATTGACAATATCAAGAAGAGTTGCAACACCTTGTGGATAATAATCTGCTTGCTTAATACGAGAATTAGGATTTTGATAATCATTACCCTTTTTAGTTTGTAATTCTGCACACTCCTGCAAGACTTTAATTGATTCTTTCATTTTTCACCTCATAACATTCAAATAACTGAGTATTAACAAATCTTTTATTATCACTTTTATTATAGCTTCCACTCCAAGAAAATCTTTCTTTTAGTTTATTTTTATGTTGATTAAATTCACCTTCATCGAAAAATATATCTGATGGAATAATTGATATTCTAGTATTAGTATATCCACTAGTCATATCTACCAATGCAACAAAATCGCATTCATTCTGTTTACTATCAAGACTATATGCGGTAATACTTCCATTAGTTTGGTAAATAGCGGTTTTTACTTCTATTCTATCGCCTTCTCTTATAATAATGCCATTAGAAAGTTTAGCTCCATCAATAGAAAGGACATCAAATTCACGAGATACAACTTTACCATTTACTAAATTAGCAATTATTCTTTCGCCTTCATTTCCAGCCATAGTTTTAATTATTTCTGGATTTACTTTAGTTGCAGCTTTACATTCTTCAAGCTGCCTTTCGGCTAAATATACGTATGTTTCTAACAAATCGGGCGGGGTTGGTTTTGTTTTAACCGTATGTTTTTGTTTTAATTTATCTAATACATCTGACATATATTGTCCTCCTTTTAGGACTACTATACCACATTCCTTTTCATATGTACACGTTTATTTTGCCAATCTGCTAAAATTTTACTTGAAGAGTTTATTTTATTTCCACCAACTCCAAATACAAATTCAACATTAGGATGTTTTTTATATTTTCTATACTCTGGTGTATTTTGATTATTTCGATCACCGCCGTTAGCAAATACTACAGTATCCAAAGTATCAGATAATATTTTTTCTATAGCATCACACGCCGATCCGTCTTCATCGTTAAAGCTTATAACATAATCAACTGGTTTTAAATTCTCAACAATAATCTTACGTTCTTCAATCGAAAGAAAGTTTTTTCCTTTTTTTCGAATTAACCATTCGTCAGAATTTAAACCAACTATTAGTTTATATCCTAATTTTTTTGCATCATTTAAATAATGTATATGGCCTGAATGAATAGGATCAAATCCTCCAGTAACTAAAACGATTTTAGACATTTTTATAAACATATTCTAAAGCACGATCTGCTTCTACATCCATTGGTCGATTTTCATACCAATTACCGGTTTCCATATCAAACTCGCGACACAAATTAGTTATCTCATTTGAATTAATAGGATACTGCCGTTCAACTGCTCTAGCTGCGATAGCAACCATGATTTGATACATTTTGTGATACCAACCAGTATTAGATATAACCTGATATTCACTAGCTAATTTTTGTGGCCAAAACGGACAATCACGATAACTTGTCCATACAATATTAGTATTATCTAGTTTTGATTTACGATGTTCAAGAACTTGCTTTTGTAAGGCTTCAGGTAATCTATCGATAAAGTTTTTACTTGATTTTTGTGTAAATTCATATTTTGCCATGAGAGCGATTGGGTCAACGAATTCGCCGCCATCATTAGAAAAAATGAAATTGTTAGCACCACTATAGGTTGCAGGAATGTAATACATACGAGATAAATCTTTAGTTTGTTTATCTCCCATCGAACCGATGTGGGTATTGAGCGCATACCAAAAGTGTTTAATCTTATCTTGTTCAACGTGACTAGCAAGTGGAAATACCAATCGAAACTTAGGGAAATCATCCGTACTGCTAGCAGTACTATAACAAACATAAGTCCAATGACCAAAACGGTCATAGAGTTCATCTTTTAGGTTTCCTTTAAATTCATGATCATCAACATCAATAGCAGCCCAACCTGCCCAAGCCAATACATTTTTGTTTGCGCGAGTGGTTCCAGTTTGATAAACAGCCGGTGAAATAAGTTGAGCATCTTTCTTATCCTTTAATGGTTGTTCAGATAAAGTAAAGAGAAGCTTTGAGAACTGTTGCCAATTCTCAAAGTCCATACGTTTATTAGTTTTATTATCGTATAAAGATTTAAAGAGCGTAAGAGAGATCGCCATGGTTATCCTCATGATTGGGGCCTTGCCATCCACCTGGTTTGAGCAAATCTGGTAGACCAAATGGATTTGGTCGGCCTGGTTTTACGCCGGCTTTCTTATCCATATTAGCACGATAGATTTCATCCCATGCTTTATTAGCATCTACACCGAATACGTCAAGTGTACCAATAGCAAAAACACATAAGTCAATTAAACCATCAACAATTTCTTCTGAATTTCCAGTATTCACTGCTTGTAGAGTTTCATGTAATTCTTCATTAATCATTAGCATACGAAACATAAGATATTTTCGCATAAGTTCTTTGTCATCTTTATTTTGTTCAAACCATTCACGTACGCCATATTTGTTATGCATCATATAGATGTCGTTCGCCCAATCACTCATTAGTATATTTTCCTCACTTGATAATCAAATTTTTCGGTAGTCTTAATATTAATCTTACGACCATCCATATCCCTACCGCGCAAAGATGTTTGATCGATTTTATTTAGTTCAGATAATTCAAAGAAGCTTTTAGTTTTATTGCCGTCTTCATTGAACCATATTGTTACTTCATACTTATCGTATAATAATCTCTTTAACCAACTTGTCATACGAAGAAATCCTCCAACGTGTTTGAGTTGTCATAATTAATAAACCATCCAGTCGGATCTAAAATAGGTTTTAACGGATCACTGAATGTTTTTGAAAACTGCAGGTCGTAATCAACGTATTTAGCTAGACCGAATTCTTGTGGCAAATAATCTGGAAACGCAATTACATTTTCATTAATTGGGTTTGGCGTTTTTAAATAACAGAATTTGATCTTTTCGCCATTTTGAATTTTAGCATATTTTTTATGTAAATTATATTTATCGATAAGTCTATTATACAATAAACTGCCACGGATGTGAATAGGCGTTCCCTTTTTATATGCGATTTTTTCACCTTTTTTTGTCGCCCACTTAGTCACTTCACGGGCGCCACGTGGAAACGATATAGACTCAGGCGGTAAAGAACGAAACTCGTTATAAAAGTCTGTAATAAATTGTTGTGTATTTGATTCATTACCGCTTATGATAATCTTAAATGCTTGTTTAAATTTATTTCGTACAATTTCAGGAGTCGAAGATTTAATAGCTTCAATACCCATAATTTTAAGTTTAGGTTCGGCGTATTGAACACCTTCAGAATTATGTACGTTTAGAATATAACGTTTCTTGGCAGTCCAAATACCACGATCAGCAATCACTTCTCTGCCCATTTCCATGCGTGGTTTATAAGCATTCATCTTTTCAAAGAGTTCAGCATATGCTTTACTTAGAACTTTTTCAAAATGATCTTTGCAAATTGAATCTAAAAACTTTACCGGATCCCCAGGCTTGAATTGATCAACGAGACCACCCATGTTAATGTATAAAGAATCAGTATCAATTGCAATAACGTAATCGACGTCTTTGGTTTTGAGGACATTGTTCATCTCCTTATTGACGGCTTTTTCAGCCCACATTACAGAAAGTTGGCCAGATAAAGTAATACCTTCGGCCATACGCATATCAAAGTAACGGAAGTATTTATTGCCTAGCGCGCCATAAAGTGAGTTAAGCAAAATCTTAATAGCCATTTGACGGTTATTTAATCGATTAATTTCTTTTTCTAACTCAATTGATTTTTGCTTTTGATATTCTTGTTCAATTTTAAGCATCTCTTGCTTAATTTCTGTACGCTCAGCATAGTATGCCTCAATAATCTTAGGAAGAATGCCTTGAAAATCTTTACGATAAGTTGAACCATTAGCGGCAACAGAATATTGCGATGTGACTTTATCAGAAGAATTTAAATAATGCTCAACGCCAGATCTTTCAGTTTGCGCCACAAGAGTTTCAGGCGACATATTGTATTGTACAATAAGATTAGGATATAGAGAGTTTAAGTCAAAAGACACAACCCAATCATGTAGGCCAACTTGTGGTTCTTTTACGTAACCGCCTGGATATGGAGTTTTGAATTTTTCATCATTAGGTGGTAAAGCTATTTTCTTTTTATTAAGCTCGCGATAGATAATAGAATCCCATATAGCTGTAGTACCAAAAGTATCCGATAGATTCACACCTCCGCGATATGCCATAGTCTGAGCCAGCTGAATCAAACCCATCTTATCTTCGATACGATTTACAAGCTGAACATCTTTAATATTATAGTCGATAAATTTCTGATGATCTTCTTTATAAAGCGTATACAAATTACCATGTTCTTCATATGACAATTTCTTTTCGCCTAGAACAACATAAGCAATATGATCTAGCTTGTAAGATTCTTGAGCACCGTAGGAATAACCAAACTTTTTAAAGAGTTCGAGATAATCGGCTTGTTGAATACCAATAATATTATATTCTGAAGCATTAGTAGGTTCATATAAATCTTTACTATCAGCAGTGGGATTACCACGATTGTTAACACCATTAACCAAATTCCAAGGAGAAAGACGTTTTACTGCTGACCAAGTTCCAATGCGCGCGATGCGATTAATAAGATAAGGAACATCAAAGTAACGACTATTCCAGCCAGTAATGATGTCTGGCCGGTTATCACACCAAAACTTATGGAAGCTAGCCAATAGAGCTTCTTCAGTATCGAATTTATGATATTGGATAAGATCGCCACGCATATCGATAGAGCATTTTTCATAATCATAATCGCCTAAACCCCACACATGATATATTGAGGATTGACTTGATTTAAGAGCAATAGAAATAATAGGTTGCAAAGCTTCTTCGGGTTTTGGGAATCCATCGTCGGATGCCACCTCAATATCGAAATTAACCACGTTAACTTGACTTGGACGAAACTTAATTTCATTCGGAAACATATCGGTAATGCATTGATGAATATAATTTGTATTACCATAAACTTTAAATTGATCAATATCTTTGTATTGATCAATAAAATTGCGAGCATCTTTCATGGATGCAAATCCCATAGGTTCTACAGGAGTTCCATCGAGAGCCATCCACTCGGTATTTTTATTTTTACTTGGAATAAAAAGTGTGGGTGAAAACTTTATTTTCTTTTCGACCCGAACACCATTATCGTTATAACCGCAATATAGGATTTGATTCCCATAGCGATTTACTGACGTATAAAATGACAAATAATAAACCTCCAACAGATGTGTTTATTCTATCACGTTTTAAGGGAAATGTAAACAAAAAAGGCGCCGAAGCGCCTCTTTTCTTATGTGTCAATAGTTAGATCAAGAATCTCTCTTACTTTATCTTCAGACATACATCCGACCTGTAATATTGTATCATTAAATCCAGCATGTCCAATTACTTCTATAGCAAGAGTGCTCGCATTCGAAGGATCGTTAACATAATCAACGCATTCATTTCTTGATTCGAAATGAAGTAATGGGCTAGTAAGAACAAACGGATCGGCTATAGCCATAGTAAAAAAGATTAGCCACTTCATTCTTTTTTAGATACGAATGAATATAGTTCTTGAGCTTTCTTCATCATTTCTTCGATAGAATATGGTTCACAAGCTTTTTGAAATTCTTCAACAGTAGCTTTGTTTTGGTCATATAAGTTACGAACAAAATCCATATTAATCTGATATTGTTGATCCATGTAATCTTTAGCCATAGCCAACATATCAGCACGGATTTCAAAAGGGTTTTTATTAGCCATTATTTAATTACCTTAGCCATTGCTTCACCAGCCGCATTTGCAAATGTTGTGGTTTGTTTTACTGCTTCTTTAGTGAATTCAGTTTGTGTTTTAATAAATGCATGCAAAGGTTCACTCATTGCTTCATCTTTAACCCAAGTATTAACCCAAGTTGTTTTTGCATTTTGGATCGCATCGATCCATACGTTTGTTAGATAGTCTGTTGAGAACATAATAGTTCCTCCGTGTAATGTGTGCTATAAGAGGGCCGAAGCCCTCTTAATTTTATTTATTATCTTTTAGCTTAGCAATCTGCATCATACAGTTTTTAGATTCTTTATAGAATCCAAGAGAAGCGAGATGTGTTGCTGCTCTGCTATATCCAATAATCTCGCAGGCGGTGTTAAACCTCTGCCAGATTCTGGAGAAAAAAGAACGACGACCAATAGTAACGCTTTCAACATAGAACATCACACAAACCCTTTCAAATTAGGATTAAATGGTGCAATGAGTTCAGATCTTTTCATATCAGCGTCTTGTCTGGCAATAGCATAGATTTCGCTTCTGCTAATGCCAATATCGTTTAGTTCTTTATCAGTTAGCTTACGCAACTCGTTTTCAGTTTCTTTAATTGCTTTAGCCATCTGATAGTTGTTAATCAGCTTCTGTAAGAAGCTCTTTAGTGTCTGTGTCATTTGTTAATTCCTCGTAATGACCGATTTCGATTTTACGAGGACGCAAAGCTTCTGGAACTACGTATTTCAATTCAATTGACAATACTCCGTCCACTAAGTCTGCTCCGTTTACATTTACATGTTCAGACAGCCTAAAGGTACGTTTGAACTTCTTCGTAGAAATACCACGATGAATGTATTCGCGACCTTTTGATTCGTGTTCCCCTGTCACAGTTAAAGTACGATCTTTAACCTCAATATTTAGTTCACCTCGACTAAATCCGGCCACAGCAAGTTCAATCAGATAATCTGTATCGCCTGTTTTAAGAATATTATGAGGTGGATAGTGGTCTTGAGCGTGTCTTGTTACATGCTCTAATTCATTAAATAGATGGTCAAAACCAACAAAAGATGAACGTGGGAATAGTGAGTGTACGCCTGTCATTGTTATCTCCTTTATGTCAAGCAAGATTAAATTTGGACCCTTTCGGCATCCGTATTATTTATATAGCAGTTGTTATATCAAATGTACATAGCTGCTATTCACTTTTTTTTAAAAAAAGCGTAATTTCTTAAATCTCGATAATCAGCACTACCTTTAGTTTCTGGTTTTAAGTCTTTTTTCTTTCTAAATATTTCAGAACCTATTGAAGCAGTTTCAGGTGTCATATAATAATGATAACCTATATCTGTAATATCTTCTTCATTATAAGTTTTATTTTCGTATATAGATCTGCCATCGTGTCTCATACGTACTAATCTATCTCTTTCTTCTTTATTATCAAGAAGAATCATACCTCCTCTGCCAATATTGATATGCTTTTTAAAATGAAAAGATAAACACATTTTTGTTTTAGGAATATATCCATTCTTTTCCCAATACAAAGCAGCATCAATTATATCATCAGCTACATAATAATAGTCTCTCCAATTTTTATCTACAAGCCTATACGGCATTCTAATTTTTTCAAGCATAAAAGGTAGAGAGACATATGTTTTTGCTGGTATATTCAGCTGCTCATAGAATTTAAGTTGAAGACACATCTCAATAGCATGAGTACAACAATCAGTAGCTACGGCATATGGAGCTCTAAAGAATTCAGCTATTTCATTTTCAAATTTTTGTAATGGTAGAAAAGACATTCATTAGTTCTCTATGATAATCTCTATTATAAAATATATTTTTATTATGTTCTGTAATATGGCTTTCGCTATCAACCATTTCTTTTAATTGTTCTAAAGAAAAATCGTTCAATCTTTTAAATTCGTTATAAACCGCTTCATATCTCTTCCAATCATCTTTTATAGAATCAAACGTATAATCTATAAAGCTATAAAATTTATATCCTATTGATTTTAAATATTGCATCTGGTGTGGAAAAGATATCCATATAAACGGTATTCCTGCCATTATAGGTTTCCATGTTTTTTCTGTTAAAGAACCATATCCTGTAGATCTTGCTCTAGTTTCAAATACAACATTAATTAATGCGCTATAAAATATATCAGGAACTCTCCATTCAAAGCTATCTCTATATAATTTAGAGATATTCATATTATCTTCTAAAAAGGTATCTTCTTCAATGTACGATTTATTTTTTTCGTATATTTCTTTAAGTTCTTCTGAAGGAATATGGTGAGGCCTAATATCTTTACCCATAATTTTAGTAAATAATATTTCTGGATGATTATGTAAATTATCACGTATAAGTCTTAAAACAAAACCTACTCTACTATCACGTATTAACATACCTGTCACAATAGAAAATTTTTTAGTTTTTTCTATAGGTTTATTATATTCAATTGTGAGGATTTTTTTATGGTCTGGATGATCTGGATCTTCCATATCAATATGAAAACAACCTAGATTATATGCGTGGTCAAAAAAACTTATTCCTATATCATATCCTTTTACACAGTATCCTTTATTAAACATATAATATACGTTATCTAATTTTTTAATATGATCTGAATCTGGTCTATCCTTTGTCCATGTATTTAGTAATTCTCTAGTAAATGAAACTATAATTTTTATATTATTTTTTATACAAAAATCTTTTATTTTTTTATTAATATCTATTTTTAATGAAGGTTTAAAATCGCCGATTTGCAAATAATTTAGTATTAAAAATTTATTAAGTCTTTTATTAATAATTGTTTTATCTAGATATAGATATTCAACATTATTATTTAGTAATCTAATAATATCTTTATTATAGATTTTAGCTCTTTGAAAATCAAAAGGATCAATGTCAAGTGAAGTGTCCCAAATATAAAACTTATTCTTTGACATCTATAGGAATTCCATTTTCAAAACCATAAAGACTTCTATGATAACCTTCAGGCGGTTTTAGCTTTGAAGCATAATAAAAAAATCTAACGTTTCTTCTTACTCCAGTCACAGGCAATACCATATGCCTAATTGTTTCACTATGTTCAAATAGTAATGCACGATTTCTTTTAGTTTCTATAGCTTCTCTATCTTCTAATTTAAATTCACCTCCAGTGTGATCATCAGTAAGATATATTATTAAAGATGCTACTCTATATAATTTGATAGAATCATTCCAATTAAAATCTATATGTGGTTTAAGATCTCCTCCATTTCTTATTTCGCTATATCCAGCTCCAATAAGATGAGGATCCGGCATTATACCTGATATGCCAAGTTCATTTTCTAAAAATTTTAACCAAGACGAACTTGAATATTGTAAATATAATTTTCTGAGTACCGGTAATTTTTCAAGTTCAGTGCTTTCATACATATCTGACCCTGAACGAGTAAAGTGCTTTGGCCAGACTATATTTTTAAGCTCTTCATCAACTTCATTGAGAGTATGATCTGATAAAAAATTATCAATAATCTTAATATACAATTGTTTATTTCCGATTAATTTTTTTACGCCTAGTTCCATAACCTAAGCGTTGCATAATTTTCATTCTTTCGTGATAAGTCATCTTTGGCCATTTTGTAATTTCTTCAATAGTACGACCACAACCCTTGCAAACTTTATCAACCTGATTAAGTTGACATATCTGTTTGCAAGGGCTTATGTATAAATCATTCATTTGTTTCCGATATTATATTTCGGACAGAGTTCCCACTGGTCTTTCTCTTTGAAAGGAATAATCTTAATCTGTCTGAGTGGCGCTAATGGTTTTGCTTCTTCAGCATTTTGAATTTCAACCAAACCCCAATCTGACATTAGAGTCGTAATCGTATTTCTACGAGCTACATCATTTTCTTCAAGATTTGCTTTCTTACCATCAAGTAAGAATAGCTCTTTAAAATGTACAATAAAATATCTGCCTTGTTTATGCAAAATATGACAAGACTGAAATAATTTTTTATCTTTACGAGATGCGACACCTATTCGTGTCAATGTTTCACGAACCTTGAGAAAATCATCTGGTTCGTTTAGAGTAACTTCCAACATTGTAGCTGGAGACCACTCAACGAGTACTTGTTCTTCCACCTTTATTCACCTTCTTTTTTAACCCATTTATTTGTTCAGGTGACAGAAGAGGTAATATTTGGCGGGCTTTTTCATTACTATAGCCATAATATTCTTTTACCACTTCAACGTCACTCTCAATTTGAGGCTTTATCCATTTAGAAAAGCGTTTACGCTTTCTAACCATATTTATAAGAAAGTCAAATTGTAGTTTATTGTCAAGGTGGTGATAACGATTCATCTCATTTGCGAGAATAGCTGTGTCATTAAAATAAGAAAGTGAACGATTAACCATAAAACTATTGTAAGCTTTTTCTGTTATATCATCTACTATTACATCTTTTTTAGTGGTATTGATAGAGTTTAGAAATTCAAAGGGATTCATTAAAAAATAATCTTTCAATAGATTTGAGTGTTTCAAAGGTTTCTTCTGGACTTTCAACATGAAAACAACGATGAGGGAATGATTGTATTTTAGAAGCAAATGGATAATCATTGCCTCCATCTTGAGTATCATCACCGAAAAAGATAATACTATTATACAATTCTTTTAAAGGTTCGTACACCTGCCCTTTATCTTTATTAAGTTCTACAATGTCAATTCCAGTTTCACCGGCTATTTGTGCAGAATATCCATGCCATGCTTCATTAAACTCTTTAGCTAAAGCTTCTCTTTCACCATTTTTAATATCATAATCAATATATTGTTGCCGTTGTTTTTTTGTACAGCCTCTTCCAATAATAGAAAAGTTCATCATACCGGGACGTAGATCGATATGCTTCTTACCAGTACGATGTGGAAATGGACTTTCATGTAATTTTTGTTTACACCAAGCAACCATCATTTTTGGTATGTCAAATTCGGGAGCAGATTGAATAAGTTTATCATCTACCCACAATTCATTTCCCGCGCATTGATAACAGCCTTTAACAGCCTTAGTAAGTTCACCTACTTGTTCTTTTGTCTTTGCAAAGTCAGATCCAGTAAGAAGATATATGTCAACTTTTTCTGCAAGCTGCATTAAGATTTCTTTATGTTCTGGACTAATAGATTGTCGACTTGGAGTAATAGTTCCATCAACATCAAATACAAGACAATTATCTTTTTTAGTCGATGCTATTGCTTCTCTTATTCTTTGACCTAAATTTTCACCAGTTAATTTTCTTGTATCAATATCTTTATTGATCCAAACGTCATGACCTGGTACTCTCCAATAAAGCATAGGAACAGTCTTATGCATTCTTTTTCTTAGAAAGTTTTTAGCTTCAGCATCTTGAGTAATATCAACTATTTGAAATCCTTCAGCTTCGTCCATCTTACCAAGTAGACGTTTCATGATTTCACAAAAGTGACATCTGGGTTGTGTATACAAAATTAGCATTAGTTAAACTCTACATTTGCCATAATCTCTGTCATACAAGCAACGACGTTTAATTCATGATCAGCAACAAAAGCTTGTTTATACTGATAATCGGCCAATATAAGAACAAGTTGTGGAATAGATCGAGGAGCAACAATATTAGTCATATTGTCATATAACCCTCTAAAGATTGATGAGGCATCAACGTCCATATTATTAACGACCCAATGCCTCATCTTTTTAAAGTCTTTGTCTTTTAGATATTTGGTCAAATCGCTAATGGTGCTAAGGCCAGTGCTATTATCGTTAGCATTAATGCCGCTATTGCCAAATCTACCCCTTTGTCCTTCATTTAATACTCTCCTCCAATCTGGAGCGTATTTCATTACGAGATCAGCCGCAGCATTCTTCTCGAACGGTACGCCCTCTGTATCGAGTATATTTATAAACCGTTTAAAGAATTCTGCAGCGAGCTCGGCCATTTCTTTTTTAGTGGTATTAAATTCGTACACACCACAACGAGAATGTAATGGTTCAATAATACGATTTTTAAAATTACAAGTAAGAATAAATCGACAATTATTACTAAACTCTTCAATGAAACCACGAAGAGCAGGTTGAGTAGATTGTGGATTAAGATAATCAGCTTCGTCTAAGATAACAACTTTATATCCACCTTGTAATGAAACGGTAGACGCAAATTGTTTAATCTTAGTACGAAGCGTATCGATGTTGCCTTCTTCTGAACCATTGATTAAGATATAATCTAAACCGAGTTCATTACATAAAGCTTTGGCAACAGTCGTTTTACCCAGACCGGCAGTA
>Ga0181591_10003627_pt1 | contig 13454 bp, 9 predicted proteins | sample 071ome_33_FD_133757 | JGI IMG/M metagenome (GOLD analysis project Ga0181591, IMG submission 133757) | Coastal salt marsh microbial communities from the Groves Creek Marsh, Skidaway Island, Georgia - 071412AT metaG (megahit assembly) | ecosystem: Environmental > Aquatic > Marine > Intertidal zone...
AGTGAAGGAAAGATTGTTGGAGAGTATGCGGCTTTTAACGAGATATCCGTGCGCCGGGTTGTGGGGCGTGAAGGGACGTCCGACTACTGGTTGAACGGCACTAAATGCCGCAGGCGGGACATCACAGATCTGTTTTTGGGAACGGGCCTTGGCCCCCGCAGTTACGCCATCATCGAGCAGGGCATGATTTCGCGATTAATCGAGTCGAAGCCCGAAGAGCTGCGGGTTTTCATCGAGGAGGCCGCGGGTATTTCCAAATACAAGGAGCGCCGGAAGGAGACCGAGAGTCGAATGCGACGCACAGTCGAGAACCTTGAGAGACTGACGGATCTTCGCGAAGAGCTCGATCGCAACCTGCAGCATTTGCAGCGACAGGCACAGGCAGCTGAAAAGTATGCCGAATACAAATCTGAAGAGCGCGTGCTCAAAGCTGAGCTGCTGGCGCTCCAGTGGCGAGAGCTACAGCAGGAGAGCGAGGGGAGTCGGCAGGCGCAACAAGAGCTAGATTTGAAGCGTGAGGCGCAGCGCACCGAGTTACAGCATATTGAATCAAGCATCGAGACGCTGCGGGTGCAGGCGGCGGAGGCGACCGATAGATTCAACGAGGTGCAGGCCGACTACTACACCGTCGGTGGTTAAGTCACGCGGGTGGAGCAGGCCATTAAGTTCGAGCGAGAGAAGCGGGAGACAATACAACAGGATCTAGAGTCCACCCAGCGGTCGCTACTTGAGGCAAAGGGGCATCTGGCCGCAGACGAAGAGCGCTTGACCGGATGGCGGGAGGAGCTGTCATCCCTAGAGCCCGCGCTTGAGCAAAGCCGATCCGCCTCCGAGCGTGCGGTGGCAGAGATGAACAAGGCCGAAGAATCTATGAACGATTGGCAGGGCCAATGGGACACATTCAATCAGCAGGCATCCTCAACAAGTCAGAAAGCCGAGGTGGAGCAGAGCCGAATTATGCACCTGGAGCAGGTGCTGCGGCGGCTGCAGGAGCGTCTTAGCAAGTACCGGGCAGAGAGCGAGTCGCTTCATTCGCAACAGGATCTAACCGCGCTAGACACGCTGGAATCCGAGCTCAGGGCGGCAGACTCAAAGGTGTTGACTGAAGAGGCTGGCCTGCAAAAACTTGATGCGGCGCTCGACCATCATCGGCAGGAGATCGAACGCCTGCGGGGTGAGCAGGATGAACAGCGGTCCACCTTGCAGCAGCTCAAAGGCCGTCATGCCTCGCTGACTGCACTGCAACAGGCAAGCGCTAATGAAGAACAGGCAGCAGTAGCCGATTGGCTGGAACAGCGCACCTCTTCGGCGGGGTGCATGGTCCTTGATCAGCTAGAGGTTGACGACGATTGGCGCCTTGCAGTCGAGCATGTCCTCGGTCAGGGATTGTCAGCGCGCTGCGTGACCGAACTGGGCGCCCTGGCGAGTGCGTCTCTTACAGAGGCGCCAGCGGGCACCTATTTGGTCGATGGGGAACAAGTGGCCGCGGGCCTCTCTGGCACACTGGCAGCCAAGGTGGCAGGTCCCCGAGGCCTTCTCAGTCTCATGCAAAGCGTCAAGATTGTGTCATCTGTTGAAGAAGCTTTGCGGCTGCTTCCATCGCTTAGCGAAGGGCAAAGTGTCATCACGCCGAGGGGCGAATGGCTTGGCGACGGTTGGGCGCGCACAGCCTCGTCAGCGGATCCCAGCGCGGGTCTGCTTGAGCGGCGCGAGCTGCTTGCTGAGCTAGACCAAGAGATGACTTCTGCAACACATCTTTTGGGGGAAATAGAAAAGCAACTTGAGGAGAGCCGTCAACGGCGTGCAGAGACGGAGCATGCTCGTGGTGAGAGCCAGGAACGGTTGAAGGCCGCCGTCAAAGCTCAGGCGGAAAAGCGAGCTGAGCATGCCACCGAACTGGCGGCTGTGGATCAGGTAAAGCAGCGGCAGGAGCAGCTGCGTCAGGATGTGGCCGATGCCTCATCACAATTCGACGCTGAACAAAGGGCCCTTGGTGAGTCACGGCATACCTTGCAAGCCGCCCTTGATCAGATGGAGCGAGATGGGGTTGAGCGCGAACAATTGGCGTCCAGGAGAGATGAGCTTAGACAGGCTCTGGGCGTTGCGAGAGAAGAGGCTCGGGAAAAACGGGACGACGCGCACAGCCAGGATATCCGCTGTCAGAATCTGACAACTCAAATCAGCGCGGTTCAGGACACTATTGAGCGCTTGAACCAGCAGGTTAGGCAGCTTGATCAGCGTGCCGAGACGCTTACTGCTCAAATGCCCGCGGATCAAGAGCCCGATACGGGATTAAAGGAGGAGTTGGAGGCTTTGCTGGCTCAGCGTGTGGTCGCGGAAGAGGCGCTGACAGCAGCTCGTCAAGAAGTCGCCGATAGGGAGCACGCGCTCCGGGAGCAAGAAAAAGCTCGGGTATCAGCCGAGCACGCGGTACAGGCGGTCCAAAGCGAGTTGGAAGGCCAGCGCCTTCAGCAGGCGGAAAGGCAGGTTCGGCTGGAGAATCTTGAAGCTCAGCTGAAGGAACTCGAGGCTATTGCTCATGAGGTGGTAACACAGTTGCCGGATGAGGCCAGCGAACCTGAGTGGCAGGTGAAGGTTGAGCGAGTCGTGTCTCGAATTGCGCGCTTGGGCGCGATTAATCTGGCAGCGATTGATGAGTGTGCTCAAGCGAGCGAGCGCAAGACCTATCTAGATACCCAAAACGACGACTTGGAGTCTGCGCTCACTACCCTGCAAAACGCCATTCGAAAAATTGACAAGGAAACACGAAGCAGGTTTCAGGAGACCTTTGATCAGGTCAACGCCGGATTCGCTGATCTATTTCCAAAAGTGTTTGGTGGTGGCACTGCCTCGCTCGAGTTAACAGGGGATGACCTGCTGGATACCGGTGTCGCCATCATGGCGCGACCTCCGGGAAAGAAAAACAGCACCATCCACCTTCTGTCGGGTGGTGAAAAAGCCATGACCGCGATCGCGTTGGTATTTTCTATTTTCCAGCTAAACCCCGCACCTTTCTGTATGCTGGACGAGGTCGATGCGCCCCTCGATGACGCCAACGTTGGGAGATACGCGCGTATGGTTAGAGAGATGGCGGAGCGGGTACAGTTCATTTTTATCACCCACAACAAGATTACCATGGAGGTTGCCGATAACCTCATGGGAGTAACAATGCATGAACCCGGCGTCTCGCGTTTGGTGACGGTCGACGTGGAAGAGGCGGCGCAGTTAGCGGCCAGTTAGGGGGCGAAGGGCGGTATGGACTTGGGTATACGCGATTGGATGCTGGTGGTTGGGGCCGCATTGATCGCCATCGTGCTGCTTGATGCGTTGCGGCGTATCTACGGGCAGCGACGTAACGAAATTCGGCTAAACGCCAAAATCACACGAACTGATGAACCGCTTCGGGACGATGAAGAGTTTAACCTTCTCAGGGAACTCCCCAATGGGGGCGCGCGGATCGTAAGGAGGGAGGATCTGAGCCCCCCGGCCGCGGACCATGATCACAGTGAGTCGCCGCTTGCAGCTCACGGGGCAGACCAGAACCCTGAATCGGTGGGCGGCAAAATCGCGGCCCCACACCAACAGGCTGAATCGGCGGATGATTTGCCATCCTTCTCAGCCACCGAGGAAGATTTTACGGTAAACGATCCTACGGATGAGCGGTCCGACCCGTCGGTGGGTGGGGTTGAGGAGGATGTGCCCGAAAGCCCGGTCAGTGGTGATGGGAAAGTAGCCACTCTGGATTGGCTTGAGGAGCTGGACATTCCTGATCCTGATCCTGAGCCTGAGCAGCGGCTACCCCGAGCCACCAACCCCCACGTCTTTGTTCTCAACGTTGTGTCCAGAGACGAGGTTGGCTTCTCAGGTACTGACATCTTGCAAATCTTACTGGCCTGTGACTTGCGCTTTGGGGACATGGATTTCTTTCATCGGCACGAGCAGTCTGCTGGGAAAGGTCCAATCCAGTTCAGTGTTTGCAACATGATAAATCCAGGGGTTTTTGATATCGACAACATGCATGAGTTGCACACTCGAGGCTTGATGTTTTTTGTGACGCTGCCTGGACCCGAAGATATGTTAAAGGCCTTCGACTACATGTATGAGACCGCCAAAACCGTTGCAAAAAATTTGAACGGCGATGTGCTTGACGAAACTCGTAGCGCTATCACGCGACAAAGTCTGGAACATATGCGGCAGCAGATTCGGGAATTGGAGCGGCGCTTGTCGATACTGGATAGGCCGTGACTTCTTATGACACCTGAGCAGGAAGTCTCCACTTTACGGAAGCAACTTACCCAGTGGAACGCTGAATACTACCAACGTGATGCCCCCACAGTCACCGACAGCGAGTATGATCGCGCGCTGACTAGGCTGCGGCAGTTGGAGGTGGATTATCCGGGATTGCAGCAGCCTGACTCCCCGACCAATCGGGTTGGTGCGGCTCCCCTATCCGCCTTCAACACAATTACGCACAGCGTCCCGATGCTGTCACTAGACAACGCCTTTGACGAGGATGACCTGATTGCCTTTGACGCGAGGGTGAGAGAGCGGCTCTCGCTCTCAGTGGTCACCTATAGCTGTGAGCCCAAGCTCGACGGAATTGCCGTCAGTATTGTGTGGGAGTCCGGCATACTAGTGAGAGCGGCCACCCGTGGTGACGGCACGTCTGGTGAAGACATCACGCTGAATGTCAGGACTATTGATTGCATTCCATTGCGGTTGAAAGGTGCGGGCGTGCCTGATGTTCTAGAGGTCAGGGGGGAGGTTTTCATGCCTCGCGATGGCTTTGAGGCATTCAATGCTCGGGCTAGACGAGAAGGCGGCAAACCATTTGTTAATCCACGAAACGCCGCAGCGGGCAGTCTTCGGCAGCTGGATTCCAGTATCACCCGTCGTCGGCCTTTAGCATTTTGTGCTTACTCCCTTGGTCGGGTGGAGGGAGGGGAACCGCTACCTCATCAGCATAGCGCGACGATGGAAAAATTAGATCATTGGGGGATACCCGTTTCAGACTTGGCTCGAGTGGTATCGGGCACGCCTGACTGTGAGCACTACTATCGGGAGATTGCTGCTCAACGGAACGATCTTGCCTTTGATATCGATGGCATCGTTTATAAAGTAGACGATCTTGCGCTGCAGCAGCGATTAGGTGCCGTATCGAGAGCTCCCCGGTGGGCCATCGCACGAAAATTTCCGGCGCAGGAAGAGTCCACGCGTTTACTTGCCGTGGAGTTTCAGGTTGGCCGCACTGGAGCGGTAACGCCCGTAGCGCGACTAGAGCCGGTGTTCGTAGGCGGGGTGACAGTGTCTAACGCGACCTTACACAATGCGGATGAAATGGAGCGGCTAGATGTTCGCCTTGGCGATACCGTCATTGTGCGTCGAGCGGGAGATGTGATCCCGCAAGTGGCTGCGGTGGTTAAGGAACGTAGGCCGAGGGATGTACAGGAAGTCAGCTTTCCAAGTGAATGCCCCGCTTGCGGTGCTTTGCTGGAGCGCCAGGAGGGCGAGACAGTATGGCGCTGCGTTGACGGCCTTCGCTGTCCGGCACAAAAGCGTGGCGCGTTGGCGCACTTTGTTTCGCGCAGAGCCATGGACATAGACGGTCTCGGTGAAAAGGTGATCGACCAGCTGGTGGAGCGCGGATTGGTGACGGATATAGCTGACCTCTATCAGCTTAGCGTTGGCCAGCTAATGTCACTGGACCGGATGGGCGAAAAGTCGGCGGATAATGTTTATCGCGCCATCGAGAGAAGCAAAGAAACTACCTTACCTCGACTGCTTTATGCGGTTGGTATAAGAGAGGTGGGAGAGGTCACAGCAAGGCAGCTGGCGACTTACTTCGGTACCCTTGAATCGATCATGGAAGCCTCTGAGACCCAATTAATTGAGGTTGACGATGTTGGCGCTGTTGTAGCGCATCAGGTTCATCGTTTTTTTGCTGAGCCCGCAAATCGCGCCATTGTAGAAAAACTTCGCTCTGCTGGAGTTCATTGGCCAGACTTGAGTCAGCAATCGGTTGGTGATCTTCCGCTGGACTCCCAGATATGGGTGGTAACCGGTAAACTTGAGAGCATGACCAGAGAAGATGCACAGGAAAGGCTCCGGAGGCTGGGAGCAAAGGTTGCCAATAGCGTAAGCGGTAAAACCCACTGCCTGGTGGCGGGCCCCGGGGCGGGTTCAAAGCTTAAAAAGGCGCAAGATCTTGGTCTGGAAATCATCGACGAGCAACAGTTGCTTGATCGCCTCGCGGAGATAGCAGGGTGACCGTGCCAGTCCGGTTTATTGTTGCAGTTGTTGCGCCCATCGTCTTTGTTGCGGGCTGTGCTACTTCCCCCCCGAGTCAGACCGAAGATATTTGCGAAATTTTCAGAGAAAAGTCTGGTTGGTACGAGGACGCCCGAAAATCCAGGAGTCACTGGGGTGTGCCGATTTCGGTCATGATGGCGATCATGCATCAGGAATCCCGCTTTGTAGCAACGGCAAAACCTCCACGCAAAAAGATCTTTGGCGTAATACCAGGGCCTAGACCATCAGATGCCTATGGTTACTCGCAGGCGAAAGACGATACTTGGACATGGTACCAGCGTAGCTCTGGTAACTATGGTGCTGACAGAGATGACTTCGGCGACGCCATTGATTTTGTCGGCTGGTACAACGATATGAGTAACAAGCAGAATGGTATCGCAAAGGACGACACCTTTCGGCTGTATCTCGCCTATCACGAAGGGCACGGAGGTTACGCCGCTAAGTCCTATCAGAGCAAAGGCTGGTTGGTCGATGTCGCCCGAAAGGTGGATCGACGGGCCAATACTTACAATACCCAGCTTCGAGGGTGTGTTGCAGAGCTAGAGGAAGAAAAATGGTGGGATTTTTGGTGACCCACCACTGTAATCTTCCGGTCATAATTCTGTCACAGAATTCGGGTTTTTGATTGGAGAGCCCGAGATGACAGATCACACCATCTTGATAGTAGATGATGAGGATGCGATCCGCGACATGCTGGTGATGGCACTCGAGATCGCGGGATTCCGATGCCTAGAAGCTGACAATATCTTCGAAGCGCACAAGACTATACTTGACGAAAAACCTTCCCTGCTAGTACTCGATTGGATGTTGCCGGAAGGCAGCGGCGTGGAACTTCTTCGCCGTCTTCGCAGAGACAGTGTTACAGAGCAACTGCCTGTGATCATGCTCACAGCGAAAACCGCTGAGGCCAATATTATTCAAGGGTTGGAGGTTGGCGCAGACGACTATGTGACCAAGCCCGTCGCCCCCAAAGAGTTGATAGCGCGTATCAAGGCATTGTTGCGTCGAAGTAGCGGAAACACGAAAAAGGATCAGCTGCTGTTTGGAGATTTGCTTTTAGATCGGCGCAGCCATCGGGTTTTTGTGGCAAACAGCAGTGTTGATGTAGGCCCTACTGAATTCAAACTCCTGCTTTTCTTCATGACAAATCCCAATCGGGCCTACACCCGCGGGCAGATCCTTGATCATGTGTGGGGGAGCAATGTCTATGTTGAGGAGAGAACGGTCGATGTGCATATTCGACGATTGAGAAAGGCTCTGCAGTGCCCGAGCGGCGACCTCAGTTCTCTTATCGAGACGGTGCGAGGGATGGGGTATCGCTTCACACCAGCCCCGCAGGAAAAGTCATGAGTTCCCACAAAGTCTGGCGAATCGAGCTTGTATGGGTGATTGTCGCGATGACCGTCGGCAGTCTGTTGGGACTGATCTTTGATCGGGCCCTTCTGGGTTTTTCCGCAGTGGCGTTGCTGTTACTGGCGTACTGGGGTTGGTACATCCGCTTGATACAGCATTGGCTTGATGACCCAGAAAAAGACCCGCCAAGTGGTCGCGGAGTCTGGGGACTGTTGTTGGACAGTATCTTCAGATTGCAGCGTCGTAACAGAGAAACTCAATCTCGTCTTGAGTCCGCGTTGGACTATCTGCAGGATTCGCTCGCTTCGATGCGTGACGGCGCCATTATTGTTGATAGCCGAGATACCATCGCGTGGGCGAATGAGTCGGCGCACTACTTGATCGGCATCCGCTTTCCCGAGGATCGTAATCAATCATTACTAAACTTGATACGCACACCTCAGTTTCAGGTCTACTATGAATCAGGGTCGTACGTGGAGCCACTGCGCCTGTCAGCGAGCGTTGATGAGGAGCGAGATCTGCAGTTTGAAATCACCCGATTTGGGCGAGGAGACCGGCTTGTATTTGTCAGAGACATTACTGGGACGGTAAGACTGGAACAAATGCGGCGGGATTTTGTCGGCAATGTTTCTCACGAGTTGCGCACCCCGCTAACTGTGTTAAAAGGCTATATCGATACGCTTCAGGATTTAGAGGCGTTTTCATCGCCTCAGTACCGAAAACCGTTGAGTCAAATGCACCAGCAAACTATTCGTATGGAAAATTTGTTGCGCGATCTTTTATGGCTTTCGAAAATTGAAACCTTTGAGACCGATCAAAAGACAGAAGTTATCAATATCGGCAACATGCTTTCTGAATTGATTAGCGAGCTCCGTGCGGGCTACCCCGACAGGGAAATCACACTAAAAATTGACGGTAGCACCACGATTGTCGGAGATGAACCTGAGTTAAGGAGCGCCTTTACCAATCTAGTGGTTAATGCATTGAAATACAGCGAGCAGGAAATTCTTGTCAGTTGGCGCTCGTCTGATTCGGTATCGGAATTTTCGGTAATTGACAAGGGAGCTGGCATCGCCGCCAAGCATATTCCTCGATTAACTGAGCGGTTTTATCGAGTCGACAAAAGCCGAAGCTTGGCAGGTGGCGGCACGGGTTTGGGCTTGGCTATCGTCAAGCACGTTGCAGCAGCGCATCAGGCAGAGCTTCACATAAGGTCCGAACTTGGAGTCGGTAGTGAATTTACGATCCGGTTTGGTTCCATGAGGACAGCAAAAGATTGATGTTTCGGCGACGTCTGTCTCTGCTCACTTTGCAGTGCGTTTTTCTGCTGGCCCCTCCAGCAACTGCCACCTCAGAGGTACTCACTTTTGTAGGTAGCGATACGATGTCACGTCTCATTACCGCCTGGGGCGAGGAATTTCGTCAAAAGTTTCCTGACGTTGTTGTAGACATTCAGGTGACGGGGTCTGCAGCGGCCCCGCCAGCCCTCGCGGAGCGAGTGGCCAATTTTGGTGTAATGAGTCGACCGTTTGGCGATGGTGAGCTCGTTGACTTTATGCGTCGACAGGGCTTTATGCCAGAGGGGATGGTTGTAGCGAGGGACTCCCTTGCCGTGATTGTTAACCACCAAAATCCGGTTCTGTCTCTCTCGCTTGAGCAGTTAGACCGAATTTTTTCACAAGGGAGGCTCTGTTCAGGTCTGCCGTCGTTCACTCATTGGCACCAAATTGGCAGCGGCTCACTCGATATAGAGGAAGGTGGCTCGAATCGCGATCGGCCGATTGCCCCTTTGGGCCGTACAGCAGTCAGTGGTAGTTACGGATTCTTCAAAAATACGGTGCTTTGCGGCGGTGACTTCCATCCGAGGGTAGCCGAATTGCCGGGTTTCGCCGCGATCGTTCGCGCGGTCTCGCAGGATTCAGGAGCCATTGGCTATGTCGGTAGTGGCTTTGTAGATTCCTCGGTGAAAGCGGTCGCAATCGAAAGTCGGATTGATGGCCTGCAGACTAAAAACAGCAGTTCGTCGGCGTCTCAGCCTAGCCCATTGAAACGCGATCTTTACCTTTATCTTGCTGTTGTTCCCGGAGGGGCGGGGTCAGTTGCTGAGTGTGCTTTTCTTCGTTTTATTACATCGACAGCCGGGCGGGAGATTCTGATTGAACAAGGATTTTCTCCAGGTGAGGTGGAGGCCTCAGGGGTCATCGAGAATGTCTGTCCGTAACTATCGTGCTGTGGTGGACATGGGCGCCGAATGGTTTATTCGGTCGACGAGTGTTGTTATTTTGTTGGTGATCGCAGGGTTTTTCCTTCAAATGGCGTCAACGGCCTTGCCCCTTTTCAAAGAGCCGCGTATCAGTCTTGCTGAGGTAGAATCTGCAGTCGCCACACCAGTGGTTTCTGAGATCCCGAGGGCGGTGAGGGACACCGGTTCTGATTCGCCTCCTCTCCTGGTCACATCCGACCTTAGTATCACCGGCTTTGAAGACGGGATCGTTCACGGATTTCTGAGAACCTCGGCGCATTCAGGTGCAGATCTGAGTGCCGCTCGTGGCGCGGTGACATCATTTTCGATAGCTACTGGCTTACCCTCAATCTCCTACGCATCGACTATAGCCAACGGTGGGTACGTAGCCCTATTCAGTGCAGACGGATTTTTCCAGCTCGGGAAAATTAATGAATCAGACAGCGCAAAGCTTTTTCCGCCGGTTAGGATCCCGCGGCATGATGAAGTGTTATCCACTCCGGGCAAGCGGTCTTGGCTTCTACTTGCTGGAGATAAAATTCACCACGTTCACCTTGAGGCAAGTGAAGGCGGATTGATAGCGGTTCCTCTGCTTGAGTATAGGCTGGATGGTCCGGCGTTGGTGGTAAGCAATGTTGGTTTGACGCGGCATTTTGTCGTCGCTGATGGGGAGAGCCGTTTTTCACTCTATAAACTAGGGCAGGCCAAGTCGAGGGCGACTTACAGCGCCGGAGCATCGCTGTCGCAGGTTGAAAAAATCGAGTGGAATGGCCCCGGCCATGTCGATGTATTTCGTGTCAATGGAGCCCTTGAGCGCTATAGGATAGATAACTTCCTTAACACCCTCGATGTTGGCGATTTGCTTTTACCCAAGCACTACGAGGGGTATTCAGAGGTGACCAACACGTGGCAGCCAGAGGGAATTGCCGAGGGAGTTGAGCCAAAATACTCTTTCCTTCCGCTGCTCTGGGGGACTTTGAGTTCTGCGTTTTTTGCGTTGATCCTGTCGCTGCCTGTTGCGCTGGGTGCTGCCGTTTACGTCGGTTACTTCATGACGCCAGCCTATCGAGAGATTATCAAGCCAGTAATCGAGATGTTAGCTGCTTTTCCGGGTGTGGTAATAGCGGGCCTTGCCATGTTGTGGTTGGCGCCACGGCTGCAGGAATTTGTCGCTGAGCTGATTGGCATGTTCGTTATGATACCAGTCACCGTCAGCGTATTGGCTATGCTGCTGGGCAGCCGAGTGCGGTCTCGTCCCGGCCGATATTTCTCTCGACGACTTCCGCTGCTTCTGGTTCCCATTTTGTCTGTGGCTTTGTATGGCGGTGCTTGGCTTGGATCTTTTGTCGACGCTCATTTCTTCGGTGGGTCTCTGGTCGGTTGGCTCGCTGCAAACCGCGGTGTGTCGGTGAGTTACTTCAATGGCTTGCTCGTCGGATTGGCGCTTAGCGTTGCGACTTTTCCAGTGATCTTTTCGCTCGCGGAAGAAGCGATTTTTTCTTCGCCCAACAGCGCTGCAGCGGGCAGTTTGGCCCTTGGGGCCTCTCCTTGGCAGAGTTTTGTTGATGGGGTACTGCCCTATGCGGCGTCGGGCATTGTGGCAGCGCTGATGCTTGGACTTAGCCGGGCGATTGGTGAGACGATGATCTTGCTTCTGTTGTCCGGGAACATGCCGCTGCTAACAGTGAGTCCGCTGGAGGGTATTCGCAGTGTTGCAGCAACGCTTGCGATTGAACTTCCCGAGGCCGCGGTAGGCTCGTCTCATTTCCGTGTGCTCTTTCTCGCCGCATTGATGTTGTTTCTACTCACCTTTGCGATTAACACCATTGCGCAGCTTGTAAAGAGGCGGTGGCATCACCGATACGGTGTTTCAGCATGATTAGGCGCCTTTCTTCCGGTGGGCCAGACCCTGGCACCATTAGCCATCGTCGGTCCTTTCGTCACAGCACGATGATGCTTTGGCTGACGAGCTCGATGGCGTTGCTTGCCATTATGATGTTGGTCGCACTTATCTTGCTGCTTTTTTGGTTGGCTGCAGGTGGAAGCTCTGGAGGCGGGCAGGGCGTTGCCGCAGGGGATCATCTGGCCTCCATTTTTTTGCGGCTTCAAAACGGTCCGGCTCCATATAATAGTGAGGGTATTTTCGCTGCCATTGTCGGCACGGTAGCCGTTACCTTGCTCATGACGATAATAGTTTCACCCCTTGGTGTGATCGTGGCGATTTACCTGCATGTTTACGCTCGAGAGACGTGGTATACCGAACTGATCAGGATAGGCATACACAACCTCGCGGGAGTGCCGTCGATAATCTACGGCGTATTTGGTCTTGGATTTTTTGTCTATGTTGTTGGCGGCCAAATTGATCAGTGGTTTTTCAGTGATGCGCTGCCCAAAGCAACCTTTGGTACTCCAGGGCTCTTGTGGGCGTCAGTTACACTGGTTTTGCTGACATTGCCCACCGTTATTGTGGCGACGGAGGAGGGGCTGGCTAGGCTGCCTTCTTCATTGAGGGATGGTAGTCTCGCGTTGGGCGCGACAAGATTTGAGATGACCTTCGGTGTCCTGATCCCGGCGGCAATGTCCTCGCTGGTGACGGGTATTGTGTTGGCCATCGCGCGAGCGGCTGGCGAGGTGGCGCCTCTTATGTTGGTGGGGGTCGTTAAGTACGCACCTTCGCTTCCATTGTCTGGGCAAATGCCGTTTGTTGAGCTGGAACAAAAGTTCATGCATCTGGGTTTCCTTGTATACGATCTTACGTTGCATGCTCCCACCGGAGATGGCCGTATGACTTTGATCGCTGCGATAGCTCTTGTTCTGGTTCTGGTGGTCATGTCACTCACGACGTTTGCTGCGGTCCTCCGGGGTCGATTTCGCATGCAGTATGCTCAGGAGGCCTTGTTTTGAGTGAAAGCGGCGATATCAAACGGGAGGCATTTATTGAGGCGTCGAGAGTTTCCCATGGCCACAACAGGCATGCACCTGAGATAGACGTAAAGGCAGTGTCATTGAGCTACCCTGCAAATTCACATGCCCTGCAAGACGTGTCTCTGACCATTCCAGGCGGTTGTGTAACAGCGGTTATTGGACCCAGTGGGTGCGGTAAATCGACGTTGCTCAGATGCTTCAATCGCATGAACGATACGATAGATGGCTGCCAATACAGCGGTTCCATCCTCCTTGATGGACTGGACGTTTTAAGTGTTAAGACCGATGTTACACAGCTTCGGCGTCGCGTGGGGATGGTTTTCCAGCGCCCCAATCCCTTTCCAAAAAGTGTTTACGACAATGTCGCCTATGGACCAAGGTTGGGTGGAATCCGCGGTCGGCGCCAGCTCGATGAGATAGTTGAGAACGCGCTTCGGGCTGCGGCTTTGTGGGATGAGGTGAAAGATCGGCTCGATGCGATGGCGGTCACTCTTTCGCTAGGACAGCAGCAACGTCTGGTGATCGCCCGAGCCATTGCAGTTGAGCCAGAGGTGCTGTTGTTGGACGAACCCGCATCGTCTCTTGATCCAATTTCAACGCTTCGGATCGAGGAGTTGATTTATGA
>Ga0181591_10003637_pt1 | contig 13444 bp, 13 predicted proteins | sample 071ome_33_FD_133757 | JGI IMG/M metagenome (GOLD analysis project Ga0181591, IMG submission 133757) | Coastal salt marsh microbial communities from the Groves Creek Marsh, Skidaway Island, Georgia - 071412AT metaG (megahit assembly) | ecosystem: Environmental > Aquatic > Marine > Intertidal...
AGAAACTGCTCTGTCTCTTAGTGCGGGAAGCTATACAGTAACCATTGGTGCAGGTGGTACATCTCAATCCAATGCAAACGCAAATAATGGCTCTAACTCTGTCTTTGGCTCTATTACATCCACAGGCGGCGGAGGCGGAGCAACTGTTGCTTGGCAACCTCCTCAAGGTGTCTCTGGTAACGCAGGTGGATCAGGTGGTGGTTCAGGTAGTGGTTATCAGCTAGGCACGACTACAGGTGCTTCAGGAACATCTGGGCAAGGTTTTAAGGGCGGTGATATTCCAAGCTCCGCGCAAGACACACAATGTGGCGCAGGTGGCGGCGGTGCAGGTCAAGTAGGTGGTAATGTAACTAGTTCTGGCGCAACCTCAGTACCCGGCGTTGGTGGTAACGGCCTTGCTTCATCTATTAACGGAACATCTACTACTCGCGCAGGCGGCGGCGGTGCTGGCGGTGTAACTGCTAACGGCATTTCTACAGGCTCCGCAGGTGGTTCCGGCGGGGGTGGTAAAGGTGGCGATAACGCAACCACTAACCATACATCTGGTACGGCTAACACAGGCTCAGGCGGCGGCGGCAGTGGTGGTGCTACCACAACTTTAGCTAAAACTGGCGGTAACGGCGGATCTGGTATCGTAATTGTACGCTACCAACTTTAATTAACTAACGGAGAAACAAAATGGCACATTATGCAAAAGTAAAAGATGGTGTCGTGACTCAGGTCATCGTTGCAGAGCCTGAGTTTTTCGATACTTTCGTAGACACAGAGCCCGGTGAATGGCTTAAAACTTCATACAACATGAGGGGCGGAGTTTATTACGACCCTGAGACTAACGAAGCGGCGGCAGATCAGTCTGTCATCACTGGAGACGAAGGCCGAGAGCGTAAGAATTATGCTGGCATCGGCTTCACATATGACCGTGATCGTAACGCATTCATTCCACCCCAGCCTTTCGCAAGCTGGATTTTGAATGACACATCTTGCCTATGGGAAGCTCCTGTAGCGTACCCAACAGATGGTGAAATGTATACATGGAATGAAGACACTACATCTTGGGATGTGGTAACTGAGGAAGTAGCGTAATGGGAAGATCTCGTAATCTAGCTGACTTGCTGGACGATAATGGTGACGTAAGAGTATCCAATCTCGACAATGCTGAGGCTGTTACGAGATCATCGACTGCGCCCTCAAGTCCTGTAGCTGGCGATTTGTGGTTTGACAGTGCTAATAATGTTATGAAGCATTATAATGGTACTGAATGGCTTCAGATGTCTAACATTGCCATCGTTACTGGTGGTAGTAAAATTCTTTCTGGTGGTTATGCTTATCATGTATTCACCTCATCAGGTACTCTTGATGTATCCGGCGGAGATAAAACAGCGGAATGGATTATTGTCGCTGGTGGTGGCGGCGGGGGTAACGCTCGCGGAACAAACTGGGGCTCAGGCGGCGGAGGCGGTGCCGGGGGCTTAATTAGTGGTTCAGGCACACTTTCCGAAGGTTCTTTTAGTGTAACTATCGGCGGTGGCGGCTCAGGTGGCGCAACTCCCGGCACAACTTCAAATGACGCTGTTAGTGGTAGTAACACCTCATTTAATTCATCTACTGCTATTGGCGGTGGTCGAGGCGGAGCGGCTAACTTTAATGGAGATAGTGGCGGATCTGGTGGCGGATCTGGGTATGTAGCAGGGCGCACTGGTGGCTCGGGTACTTCAGGCCAAGGTAACGCGGGGGGAAACACTTCGAGTGATAACTCCGCCGGAGGTGGCGGAGGCGGTAAAGGTGCCGCTGGCGCAAGCGGAACAGACTCTGGTGGCGGTGGCAATGGCGGCGCAGGAACTAATTCTTTCTCTGCTTGGGCAACAGCTACTTCCACAGGTGACTCAGGATATTACGCCGGGGGTGGTGGCGGCGGTTGTTATACAGGTGACAACCCATCAAGTCATACAAGTGGCTCAGGCGGTGCTGGTGGAGGTGGAGATGCAGGTGATGTTTACACCAACAATACATCTCTCAACCGAGGCGACAACGCTTTAACTAACACTGGAGGCGGAGGTGGTGGCGGTTCCGGCTACGATAATATTAGCTCCACAGGTGGTGGCGGTAATGGCGGCTCAGGCATCGTAATTATCCGTTACACCGTCTAATGAAAGATTTTGATTACTCAAAGATACTAACCAGCTTAATACCTCTCGTATTAGCGGCGATGTGGTGGGTAATCAGTAGCGTTAACTCTGTACACAATGAAGTGTCAGGTATTAAGGCTAACATGATGATGTTGATTGATCCTCAAGGTCAGATCATTCCATCACCAGATAACGCCCTAGCAAGGCAAAAGCTTAGAGAAGATTTAATAGAGCACATTCACGACTTAAAAGTGCGAGTTAAGCTCTTAGAAGAATACTCAAAAAAATTGAGCATAAAGTAACACTCTGGGGGGTATATGAGTGGAGATACTAACGGCGGTTGCGGCCGCTACCAGTGCGTATAAATCTGTTGTAAAACTGGTCAATGCAGGTCGTGAATTAGAAGACGTAGCAGGACAATTAGGAAAATGGTATACAGCGGCTAGTGATATAGCCAATGCAGAACAAGAGGCTAAAAACCCTCCATTTTATAAAAAGTTACTGTATAAAGGTAGTGTAGAAGAGGAGGCTCTCAACGCTACTATAGCGAAGCAAAAATTGGCTGAACAAGAGTCAGAGCTTCGTACAATGATTATGTATCGATACGGAAGTAACGTCTACAAGGAAATGATAGATTTACGCCGTAAGATACGCAAGCAACGAGAACAGGAAGTATATCGTCGCAGGAAGGCATGGCGTAACCTCTGGGAAGGCTTGGCAATAATAGGTTTATTGGCACTTACTTCAGGGGTGATATTCTGGCTAATATGGCTAATAAATAACCATTCAGCTTGAGTAAATGCCATAACTAAGATATAATAAGGGCACTAGCAATGTAGTAAGAAAACTTGTATTAAGTGACTTACTATTATGAAAAAAACATCTAATGGCCCTGTACTTGATGGATTGTTCTTATTTGCAACATCCGAACATCATCGGTGGTACTCGGTAGCAGAATTCTACCAATATTTCATCTACCCGTTGATGTACGACAAGATCAGGTTCTTCTACGACGATGAAGATCCGACAAAAGTCGTTGGATTGTTTACATGGGTTTTTCTCTCCAAAGAGAAAGCAGAGGCATTCCTTGACGACCAATATGTAATTAAAGAAGGTGATTACATAGCGGAAGACGGGGATGAAATATGGGGCGTAGAGTTTATTGCCCCGTATGGTCACGCCAGAAAAATGGTTGCTGACCTGAAAAAGGAATACGTTGATAAGTATGGCAAACCCCGTCCTATTTACTGGCGTAGATTGAATAAACCTTCAACAAGACGAAGAGGTAAATTATAATGGGTGGAAGTTCTCCAGCACCTGCTCCTCCTCCTCCAGCACCAGACTATAGCAGTCAATTTGCAGGTCTGCGTAGTGGTCAGGATACGATCAGGTCAGATATAAGAGCGGCAGAAGACACCTTCCAAGACGGCCAGCGTGATCTCTCTAGAGAGATTACTGGTGGTTTCGACAACATGGAAGATGAATTCGGTGTCGTAAATACAGGCATCCGTGGCGTACAAGACACGGTTGATGATGGTTTTGCTAACGTAGGTACACAGATCGGTGATCTAGGTACAAACGTTGATAACCGACTAACAGCTTTTGGCGACGACATGAGTGCGGGCTTCAAAGGCGTAAACGAAGGTATGACAACTGGGTTCAATAATTTAGGTACTCAGGTTGATACTAGATTTGGTGAATTGAACACTGGCCTTAACACGGCTTTTGATCAACAGAACCAAGCAATGACCACAGGCTTTACGGGCCTTGGTGATTTAGTTGCGACAGGCGACCAAGCTATCCTACAAGGACAGCAAGAAGGCTTCAGCGGCGTTAATGAGAATGTGACCAACATGGGCACAAACCTTGGTAACCAGTTGACTGAAACTTCAGCTAATGTTCTTGGTGGACAGGCCAATATCGCTGATCTTGTTAAACAGTACGGTGGTAACTTAGACACTTACTACAAAGCACTGGCGCAAGGTCAAACGGAGTCGGCGGCTCGTCAGGCGGCAATGCAAACTGGTCTGGATCAGTTCCGTAACGATTTTGATAAATCTAGCACGATTGCTAATATGCAACGTGGTAGGATTCAAGATGCGGTTACTGGCGGTACTTCAGCACTTCAGGAACAACTTTCTGGTGTTGCTGACGTTAACCAGCAAGGTATTAGCAACCTTCGTACTGATGTCTCAGGTGTACAGTCTGATGTTCAGGCCCAAGCGGCTCAGACATCTAAAGACTTTGCTACTGTAGCTCGTCAGATTACTGTCGGTTTTGATGATGGCACTCAGCAATCACAAAATTTGCGTAATGAGTTTATTGATCGATTGGATACTGCGCGTAGCATTCTATCAGATCAGTCAATGAACATTGATGCAAATGTTCGTCAGAACTTTGAAACTCTGGTGAATTCATTTGACGAAACAGGGCGTTTGATCACTAACAGCACTAACTCTAATGGAGTTCAGATCGCTCGTGCAATTGATCAATCAGGCAACCTGCTTCTTGCCGCGTTTAATCAGGCAGGACAGCGAGTTGAAGACGCCTCGTTGAACATCAATGAGATGATGAAGCAAATGGATATGTTCGGTTATGTGGCGGGTTCAAACGCCATGATGGGACAGACAACGGGCGGAGCCGCTCAAGTCTATTCCGGCCTCGCATCTCCTTACTCATCGACGCGATAATATAATAAAATGGTTGCTAGAGATACAATGGATGAAAATCGTTTAACTAGAATCGAGACAAAACTCGACAAATTATCCGAGGCTGTTGTGTCTCTGGCTAGAATGGAAGAGAGAATGGTCACTCTCTTTAACCGCATGGAAAGATACGAGGGGCGTCAAGAAGGGTTGGAAGCAAGGATTGACGATGTGGAAACCACTAACGTCAAGAATGGAGCCACTCTTCGGTTTGCCGAAAGAGTATTTTGGGTCGTAGCAACGGCCGCCATAAGTACAGGATTTTGGTATTTAAGATGATCCCTAATGTAGTTTCAGAGAACGGCCTAGACCTCGTCAGAAAGTTTGAAGGTTTACACAAAGTTACCGAAGATGGTGACGTTCGTGCCTACCGTTGTCCCGCAGGTAAATGGACAATCGGGTACGGGCACACACGGGGTGTTAAGTCAGGAATGCGAGCCTCTATGGGGGACTGTGAAAAGTTTCTCATAGAGGATTTGCACGAGGCGGGAAACGCAGTGAGAAGTGCTGTAAATGTGCCATTGAGCCAACATCAGTATGATGCACTCGTTTCCTTTGTTTTTAACCTTGGTGCCGGAAACTTTCGTTCTTCTACTTTGCTCAAGAAATTGAACAAAGGTCTGTATGAAGAAATACCTGCACAAATTTTAAGATGGAATAAGGCTCGTGTTGACGGACAGTTAACTGAGCTAAGAGGCTTAACTCGACGCCGTACTGCCGAGGCCGCATTGTGGGCAATGGACGCACCACTAGCCGGGCAAGAAGGTGGAGATCTTATGCCACAAAAACCAGTACAAACTGCACAGAAACCTTTGGTTAAATCAAAGACGTTAGCTGGTGCGGGAGCGGCTGGTTTAGGTACAGTAGGGTCTGTAATAGGTGACGCGGCTTCTAATTTAGAAGGCTTAATCATGTATTCAGATACTATTAAGATGGTGTTCCTAGCTCTAACGGTGGCAGGTATTGCCCTCGTTACATATTCGCGCATCAAAGACCATAGCGAAGGAGAACGGTAGTGATCCCGTTTTTTGGCATTTGGGGTAAGATAAAAATTATTCTTGCGGGTGCGGTGGCTATGCTACTCCCCATTCTTTACCTACTTGGCCGACGCGATGGTTCCAAACTCGAAAAAGGTAAGGCTGTTGAAGAAGCCTTGAAGACCGAACACGAGAGAGCGGATTTTTACAAAGAGATGGAGCAAGAAAGTAATGAAATTGAAAATAACGCTCCTCGCAATCGCACTGAGCTTTCTAAGCGGTTGCGCGAGCACGGTTTATAAGACAGAGCTAGAAATCTACTGTCCGAACATTGTTGAGTACAACAAAGAGTTCAACAATAGATTAGCAGACGAAATAGAAAGCCTACCCGAAACAGACGGCAATCCCGCCATTGTTGACGCCCTTTCTGATTACGCCTCTCTAAGAGACAAGATTCGAGCGTGTCAAAAGGAAAGAGATAAACAGTAATGGCAATAGATCCAACTACAGCAACTGGCCTCGTCGGCAATCCTAACGCCGCTGGTGGTGGTTCAGACCCGGTGACAGGCAATACAGCGGCTGGTACTTTCGTTGGTACTGGTTCATCTGTTGCCTCTAATGCAGATTATGTTGGCGGAGTAAACGTCGCCAATACCTCAGCGGATATATTAAAAGATCCTAGTGGCTTTTTAGGCACGGAGGGTTCTCTATCCGACAATGTAACTACCGTTAATAAATTTGATCCTAACGACACTGTAGACAAAAATAACTACAGCATGGACGTTGATGGGTTGCAGGGGTCTGCCGGACAAGGTGCTGTAGCACAAGCAGGAACTGTTACTAAACCTAATTCTGCGGCGGATTACAGCGCGGCTACTACGAGCCCGCAGATAGATGTCTTAAATCAAACAACTAACGCCGCTACTGCGACATTCGGATCACAGGCTGAAGTTGACGTAGACCAGCTTGATATGGCTGGTTTAGCTACGGGTACAAATGTAGATGGTTCTACTAACGAAGTAGGCCAAGCATTCAACAAAGTATTCACACAGAGTTTCACAGACATTGTTGATACTAGCACTGTTAGTGGTAAGCTTTTGGCCCAGAGTCTGGGTGAAGGTAATTATACTGATGCGAAAACTCAGATAACTTACTGGATGGATACGTTGTCGAAAGACTTCGTTGATCCTGTAACTGGTCAAGCTAAAATTCCTACTTGGGCGGCGGGTGCGCTTAAAGGCGTAAACCGTATGATTGCTTTCAAAGGCGTCACTGGCACAGCGGCAATGGGTGCCGTAGCGGCGGCTACTATGGAAGCTATTATTCCAATAGCGTCGGAGCAATCAAAGTTCTTCCAGACACTAACAGTTAAAAATCTTGACGCCAAGAATACCCAAGCAATTAACACTGCAAATATTTTATCTAAGATGAATATTGCTGATCTCGATTCTCGTATGACTGAATCGATCACAAATGCTAAAAACTTCATCACATACGACATGAAGAATTTAGACAATGAACAGCAAATTACACTAGTTAAACACCAAGCTAAACAGCAATCAATTATGGAAGATGCGAAACAAGAAAATGTTGCGCGTCAATTTGGTGCTTCTGAAACAAACGCAATGAACAAATTCTACGATGAGCTAGGCTCTCGTATTGAGATGTTCAACGTGGAAGCCCGTAATGCGATGGAGAAATTCAACATCGGTGAAGATAATGAGATGGATAAATTCAATCTCACGATGGAGAACCAGCGCGAACAATTCTACTTAAATTTCCAGAAAGATATTGATGAGTCAGTCGCTAAATGGAGACAGACAGTAGAACTTACTAACAATGCTACGCTAAATAACGCGGCGGCAACTGATGTTAAAAACATCGTTGGTCTAACTACAGAACAACTAAACCAAATGTGGGATCGTACAGACGCTCTATTGGATTACTCTTGGAAAGAGAGTGAGTCTCAGAAAGATCGTCGTATGCAGATCCAAGTGGCTAAATTGAATTATGCGGCACGAGTTGAAGCAAGCCGCGATAAGAGTAGCCCATTCGGTAAAGTACTGGGTGCTGTAGCTGGATCAGTCATAGGTAGTGCGGCTGGGCCTGTAGGAACGACTATGGGTACTAAGATAGCAACATCGATATTTGGGTAGCCGCAGGAGAGATAAATGAGATTTGAAGAAGCAGTAAGAAAATCAATCAAAGCCTACTTTGAAGGCCGAGATGCTGAGAACTTTCTCTCCGAAAATGGTGATACTAGATACACTCGCGAGTACTTCGATGAGATGGAAGAAAAATTAGTAGGGGACGACGCTGATAAGAAACGAAGTAAAGATGGACAAGAAGAGGAGTTGCTAGATGGCGATGAATAAAATAACTAAGCCCATCCCTAACGCTCCCATCCCCGGTGAAAACTACACCAGTGATTGGCGTAATTATCCGTGGCACCGTCCGCCTGATCTTACTAGCGTTGATGAGGCTGTCGAATATGTTGCAGACCATCTGACTGAATCAGATGAAGGTATGCAGTATATGTCGTACCTAAAAGCAGGGGTGTCAGTTGCTACTGTAACTGATATGATCCTAACGTTAGGTATAGCAGATGGTAAATGGTCAATTGATTTTGGAATTCTAATTGCTGGGCCTGTAGCTCGTTTGGTCACTATTATGGCTAAAGGTTATGGCATTAAGTATGAAATGGGTCTGGATATGGACGCTGATTTCATGCCTTCAGAGCGTCTCAAGACTGAATTTGAGATGACTGAAAAGAACAAAGAAGCAATCAAGCAAGAAATGGACGAAGTTGCGGCCACCGCCGAGGAAGACGTGGGTGAGCCGGAAGTGGGTGGAGGACTAATGTCTCCCGCTCCTAATGATGAACAAAGTGCCATGTTGGGGTACGGCGTAGAGGATGAGGCTTCTGACGCTATGGAAGAACCTAATATGGAAGAGGAACAAGTATAATGGGTGATTTTGCAGATAGTTTTGCTGAAGGCTTTGCTGGCGGATTTGGTTCTGCATATAAATCATCCGCTCAGAGATTTATAGATAAGCAGGAAGCCGAAGCCAAAGAAAAGAAAGCGGCGGCTCTTAAAGCGGCTGAAAAGGCCGAGAAGAAAGAAGAAGACAAGGTAACAGCCGCCTTGGGGCGTTTTACTAAACGTTTTGACGCATGGCAAGAAAACGAGACTAAAGACCTAGAGTATAAGTCTGCCGCCATGAACACTGTGGCTAGTTATGGCAACAAATTACCCGCCGATACTTGGAAAACTATTTATACAGAATTGTGGTCTGGTCGTACTATCGAACAGATTCGAGAGGATATTGACAAGAAAGGCTTCGTAGAAGTTAAAGCTAATACGAAACCAAATGTTGGAACTGTTGAAGATCAGACAAATGCTGTTCTAAGCACTAGCTCAACTAAACCCGGAACTAGTGGTGGAGCTACCCTCGAAGATGGTCTTTGGACTAAGGTTATTAAGCAAGAGAGTGGTGGTAAACAAGTTGGGCTTGATGGTAAAGTCCTTGAGTCTGAAAAAGGTGCGCTGGGCATTTCACAGTCTCTTGTTACTACTGCGGCAGATCCCGGTTATGGTGCTAAGAGTATCTTTGATCTGGCTGATGAAGCTGGTATTAGCTACGCGGCTAAGGATGAAAATAGTGCTAAAGCCCTTCTCGCTAATAAAGATCTGAATGAAGCCTTTGGTAAGAATTACCTAGAAGCTATGGTAAGGCGTTACAATGGTGATCAAGAGAAAGCCTTGATTGCTTACAACGCTGGGCCTGACGTTGCTGATAAATATAATGGTGACCGTTCTACACTTCCTAAAGAAACTCAGGGCTACCTACAGAATATTATTGGCTCAGGCGATAAAGTCTCTACAGCTAATGTTAACCAAGACAATTGGGCAGTATACGCTCAAGATAAGCCTCTCGTACTGAACGCACTTGGTATTGATGGTGAGCTTTATGATAAGGTTATAAAAGGCTTTACTCCAGAATTTCCTGCGCTCAAATACGCTTGGGGTGACGATCCTGAAAAGGAAAAGAAACAGCCTGATTGGAAGATCACTGATAAAATCCGTAAAGATAATTATATCTCTTACGCGGCGGCGGCTCGTGAGGCCGGGGATGAGGTTCGTGCAATATTCATTGAGTCAGTAGGTGAAAAACTAAAAGATCCTGACAAACCACCTAAGTATTTGGACGGCGCAAACTTCACTAGCCCTAATGTGGCTGAAGGTCTTTTGCTTGCGGCTGAAAATGATTTAGCTAACGCTAAAACAGACAAAGAAAAAGAAACCGCTCAGAAGGGTATAAATAACGCTAAAACATACCTTGAAAGAACTACAGACCCTAAAGAGGCGTGGTATCTACAAGGCGAACTTACCATGACTAACGTCCAAGGGCGTATTGCTAAAGCAACAGCTAAAGGCGATATGAAAGCTTTGGCGTATTTCAATAAGTTTGTAAAAGATAACACTCAGCTTTTACCTGATTTAGTTACTATCAGTTATGTTAGTTCTCAATACGCAACTAAGGCAATTACGGCCGCTAGAGGTACTGAAGACGATAAAAAAGCGTTCAATTCATGGAAAGAGACTGAGCTTCCAATCTTAATCACTGCGCTTAGGCTGAATGATAAAGAGTCAGCAAAAGCTACTACTATCATTGAAGCATATGACGCTCTAGCTAAAGCTAAAGAAGATCCTACTAACACTACGGCCATAGCGGCGGCAGAAAAACGTGTGCGTGAAGTGTTAGATGCAGAGGCTACCAAAGAAATTATTAAACGTGGTGGCTCTCCTATTCTTCTTATTAAGAAAGAAAAGAATACGGATGGCACTTACACGGGTAAGTTTGAGCAAACTACAGGCTACATAAAACCAAAATCAGATGGTAGTGGAGGTTTCTACTATTCAGATATAGATGGTAACCCAATTGACGGCTACGAAGAATTAGACAAAGACGTTGATAAACAAGCTCGCGCAGTTGTAACTCTAATCCGAGACAAGGTTGATAAATACCAACTTAACCGCCAAAACGCTGTTAACGCAGTACGGTTGTTTGGTGATATCGCATCTATTGTTGAAGAAGATGAGCGTGTATTAACTAGCGTAGCAGGGTTTACTGTTACTGTAGACAGTGCTCTTCGTAACTTCAGTGTTGGTATTGGCCTCTTGGACGATATGTTCAAGAAAAAAGGTGGTGGTGACGACGCACAGGTCACTTTATCAGAAGTAACTTTAGAATTGCGTAACGCAGGTGTTCTACAACCTAATCAAACATTACAAGATTTAGCTAACACTCCAACAACTTCTTTAGAACTAAGCGACAACGCAAAAGGTCTTGCCCAGCGTAAGGCTATCTTTGAAGCTAAGATGATCTTGTTCACATTCCGTGCGGGTGGCCTCGAAGGTCAGTCAGGTCAGGCAATGTCAAACAAAGACTTCGATAGACTTCGTAAGATGTTGACCGCTGGTGGTGGTAGGGAAGCCTTCCTGACTGCTACACAGAGCTACGTTAACGACAGGGTAACTTCTGTTCGTGATGGTTGGAATAGCCTACGAGATGGCAATAATGATATAAAGAGTTTCTTTAATCGACATAATTATGACCCATTAAATGGCGAGCCCGGTGCTAAAAGCATTGATGATGTTATCGCCGATAACGCCAGCGATGACAGGCTGAAGAAGGGTTCAGAGTATCTCTCTAAGACTTGGGAGCTTAAACCTGCTCCGGGTGGCAATGAAGATAACAAACCTAAACCTGAAGCTGAGAAGTTTGATGTTCAGACATTGTCTACGAAATACAGAAATGGTGAAGAAATTGTAGTCACCCCTGAATTCTATGAAAAGTATAAAGACGCGCTGGAAGGCAAAGGCATTAAAGTTGGCGATAAAATTAAAGCGGGATCTAACTAATGGCTGAAGAGAACAAAAACGAACTAGAGCTAGATTTTTCTAACGCAGTCGTTACTCCGGCCAGCGAAGAAGACAAAACAGATAGCGCATCTACTAACAATGATACCCTTGATTTAGGTAACGTTGAAAAAGTAGAGCCGCCTGAAATTAAGGATGAAGACAAAAAGAAAACGTCTGTATTCCAAGTTCTAGATCAAGCTCGTGATGCAGGTCTTGAGGGCTGGGCTAATTATGAATTGCCTGAGCCTGATATGACTATGTACGACGATATTGAGCGTAGCGATATTTTAGGTGCGGATAGTTTTGCTATCGCAGTTAAACGTTATGATATGTATAAGAACCATCCGAATGCGGAGAGAAGCATTGATGGTCGTGTAGTTTATAAAGGTAAGGTTGTTCCTCTACCTAACGCCTCTTTGTTTGGGGATCACAGCCCTAGCGTAGGTGAAATGTTTTACGGCGGTGTCCGTAATATGGTGGGTAACGTTGCTGAACTTGGTGGCGCGGGAATTGACTGGGCCCGTGACAAAATGCAGACCAATGTTGGTCAGATGTTCTGGCTCAACAAAGATGGTGAATTTGATCCTGATTGGAAGAGCCCAGAAGAAATTGCGGCTATGTCTGATGAAGAGTTTCAGACTGCTTCATTGTTTGGTGGCAAAACGCCGTTTACGGAAATGGCGCAGAAAAGCATTGCAGACGTTAAACCCGGCGACAGTATAGCTAACACAATCCTTATGGAAGGCACATCAATGATGCTACCGGGTGTGCTTGCTGTCAAAATGATTAACTACGCAGGTAAAGGATCTACACTAGTTAAATTCTTAGCGTTTGAAAGTGCCGCTACAGCGGGTACTAGCTCAGAGGCTGGCGGCCTGTTCTTAGGCGAAAACGCAATGTTTAAGGGTGTGCAGGATGTCTTTCCTATGCTTAAAGGCGTTCAAGCTGAACCGGGTTCTGAAGAATTTAATAAAGTATTAGCTAACCGAGCCAACATCCTAATGGAAGCTATGGCTATTGGTAAAACACTAGAGAAAGGCGTAGAAGGTCTTACTTTTGGTGTTCGCTTCATGTGGTCAATCACAGGACAGCCACTAAGCCGTGTTGCTCGTCCTTCAGCAAAAGAAGATGCTCTTGCACGTCAGATCCTAGACAATTTGACAAAAGTAGGCACTGACCCAAAATCTACTGAAGAAGCTCGTAAACAAATTATTGAGCTCGTTAAAAATAACAAAGAAGTTTATTTGGAAATGCCCCCGGGCCTAGCGGATGAAATTAAATACACCGCTGATACTATGACGGCCCTAGAGAAAGCTCTTGATGCTGGAGACGTTGAAGGTGCCCAGCAAATCATACTTAAAGCACAGGGTATTAGAAAAGGTGTTCTACAACAGGGTGCACCTGAAACTACTGTTGCGGTGTCTAAGCCCGCAAATGAATTTGAACGTGTCACACAGCAAACTGAACAGGCTCTAGGTGGTGAAACAGGAATTGTTGGATCATCTGATGCTATCGCGGCTTCTGGTAAAGCAGAGGTAGACGCGGCCGCTAATGTAGTAACTAACATTGAAGGCCAGATTGCAAAAGTTGATGAAGCCCTTGCTAAAGTCATCAACGGAGGTGACGCAGGAATTGTATCTAAGGTAACAGATCTAGAGAAGACTGTTGGCTTTGATATTACTAGCAATGCTAATAAGTCCGCTGACGCG
>Ga0181591_10003642_pt1 | contig 13435 bp, 11 predicted proteins | sample 071ome_33_FD_133757 | JGI IMG/M metagenome (GOLD analysis project Ga0181591, IMG submission 133757) | Coastal salt marsh microbial communities from the Groves Creek Marsh, Skidaway Island, Georgia - 071412AT metaG (megahit assembly) | ecosystem: Environmental > Aquatic > Marine > Intertidal...
GAGCTCTTCACTGACGAGAATCGTGTTATCAGGGAAGTCATATTCTGTGCTGGCATCCCCATCGTCTTGTAATTGCGACAGCACGCGAGCACCTAAATCTTTAATATCAGTCGCTCGCTCACGTAAATACGCATCGTCCATGCGATCAAAATGATGCACATATTCTAAAATCACATCTCTAAGCGCCCCTTGGGCCCATTGCTGATTATTTTGAATACGGCCAATTACTTCGTTGCCCAAGGCATCGTCATCCAACATGCGGATGTACACATCAAATAGAGCTTGCTCTTCTGGACGTAAATCTTTGAGGGTTTCGCCCACTTGCTTAATTTGTTTGCGCGCCCCTTCAATGGCCTTTTTAAAGCGCTCTACTTCTTCATCAATATTCTGAGCTTTACGATCGGGCACATCGTATAAATCCGCCGTCGGAGACAGAACCACTACTGTACCAATGGCAATCCCCGGCGCAGCGGCCGCCCCTTTGACCACCACATCATGTTTGATTTTTTTAAGCTTAGATTGGCTTGGTGTATCTAGCACTTGGCCAGTGGCCTCGGCATGTGCCAACACCCCAGCCAACTGGGCTGACATGGTGACCATGAAGGCCTCTTCACCTTCATCAAACTTTCGCTTGCCCGATTGCTGAACCACCAGCACACCTAAAATGCGCTTTTGATGAATAATCGGCACACCTAAGAAGCTATTAAACTTTTCTTCACCGGTGCCCGAGAGGTAATGGAATTTGGGGTGCTTAGGTGCGTCTTCTAAATTAATAGGCTCTTCACGGGCCGCCACTAAGCCCACTAAGCCCTCGTTATTTCTTAAGCTCACTTTGCCTACAGACTTTGGATTTAAGCCCTTAGTGGCTCGAAGAATGTGCAGCTTGGTTTCTGGCTCATAAACATAAACCGAGCACACCTCGGTTTTCATGGCTTGCTGAACGCTATCCACAAGAGTATTCAACGCCCCATCTAGATCAGGAGCGCTGTTCACCTCTTGCACGATTTGACGCAATATACTCAGCATGTTTGTTTCGCTTGTAGCTCAAAAATTCGAGGGGCTAATTCACGCATGGCCTTGCGATACACATCTCGCTTAAATGGGACAACCTGTCCCAGTGGGTACCAATAGCTTACCCAACGCCAGCTATCAAATTCTGCTTTATCCGCATACTCAAAGCTTATGCGATTCTCGTTACTGGTTAATTGCAGCAAAAACCATTTTTGTTTTTGTCCGATACATACTGGTTTACTGTGATGACGAATCATACGCTTAGGTAGTCGATAACGTAGCCAGCCTTTTGTGCAGCCAAGAATCTCGACATCTTCAGGTAATAAGCCCACCTCTTCTCTAAGCTCTCTGAACAAGGCCGCCTCTGCGCTTTCTTGGGCCTTTATCCCCCCTTGGGGAAATTGCCACGCGTCTTGTCCAATTCGTCTTGCCCATAAAACTTGGGCCTTTTTGTTCACCAGTATGATGCCGACGTTTGGGCGATAGCCTTCAGCATCAATCACGGTCACATCCTAAACATTAAATTGATATTCCCACCATACTATTAAAACATAGCCATTGGAAACCAGTGTTTTTTTATTCCATTTTAGAATAAGCAGGCTTTCTAAGAACCACATACACAATATTAAAGACAGTTTCTGTCTTAAAGGCTAAAATACGGCCCATTTTGTATTGGGGAAGACCGTGGCACTGGCAATTTTCGACTTAGACAACACTCTCATCTCTGGCGATAGTGATCATGGCTGGGGGCAGTTCCTCGTTGAAAACCAGTTGGTGGACGCCCAGCTTTACAAAGAAAAGAACGACTATTACCTAGAACAGTACCAATTAGGGCAACTGGACATATTGGAATACCTTGAGTTTTCGTTAAATGCGTTGACCCAATTCCCTAAAGAACAACTATTTGCATTACGTGAAACCTTTGTCAAACAGGATATCCTGCCCTTAATCACACAAAAATCTCGTGACCTATTGCAAAAACACCGTGAAGCAGGTGATTATTTGCTCATCATTACCGCCACCAACCTATTTGTAACCGAGCCTATCGCTCAAGAGTTAGGTGTGGATGACATCATTGCTACCGAGCCCGAAGTCATTGATGGTCAATACACAGGAAAAATTGCAGGCATTCCCAGCTTTCAGGAAGGAAAAGTGAAACGCTTGGCAGCTTGGCTTGAAGAAAAAGGGCTATCATTGGACGGCAGTTACTTTTATAGCGACTCCCATAATGACCTACCATTGTTAAAACAGGTAGATAACCCGGTGGCGGTCGATGCAGACGAGACTTTAACGGCCTACGCACAACAACATAACTGGCCCATAATCAGTTTAAGGGACGACACTTGATATCCAGATTAACGCATTCGCTTACAATTGCCGCACTGATCATCAGTGCGCTTAGTCTGTCTGGCTGTGACAAAGTATTCGAAAAGCCGCAAAAGGTTGTCACCACTGAGCCTGCCATTGAGGTCAACAGCGATGCGCTTCTGTCGGCCAGCAATCTGTATGTGTACACCCAGATGTCCGATGCCCTAACCAAGGCCCAAGAATTAGATGCTATCATTACCTCCTTTTTGCATCACCCCAACCCATTAGCGTTAGAAGAAGCACAAGCCGCTTGGATAAACGCCTACAGTGCATACGTCAAAGTCAGTTTTTTCGACAAAGCCCCGCGTTTTGAAAAGCCTAAATTCCGTGAAGACGGCGACACCTACGCCCACATACAAGAGCAATTGGATAGCTGGCCCATCGAACCTGGCTACATAGATTACCTGCCCTTATATCCGTTAAGCGGCATCGTCAATGACTTAACGTTAGAGATCAATTATGACGACATCAGTGCCCAGCATGGTTTTTCCGATTTGCGTTTTGCCAGCTTAGGCTTTCACCCACTTGAGTTTTTATTATTCGCCGAAAACGGCAAACGCAGTGCCAAAGACTTTATTCCACAAGAAAACAGTGTCGAAGTAGTCGCTGCCGACCTTGCCCCAAAAGAAACCACAGACGAGCATTCAGGTGAAGAAACCAACGAAGCGTCTGAAGAAGCTCACGAACACGAGCATGTGCAAGTAAACGGCCCACAAAATCACAACCGTCGCCGTGATTATATTCGCCTATTAAGTGGGCTCATTGTTAAAAATCTGCAAAAACTAACCGACCGCTGGGAACCGGCCCATGGCTATTACGCCAAGCAATGGCGTCAACCAAAAGAAACCCAACAACTGGCCAATCTCAGCCTTATTTATCAAGCGGCTTTAGATACCATCCAAAACACGCTACTGGAAAAACAGCTGCAACCTTTAAGCACAATGAAGTCACTGGATGATTTACGCAGCCCCTTTGCCAAACAAGATGTGCAAAACATGCTGGACCTTATTTTAGGCATCGAAACCTTATTCAATATGGAAAACGGGTTTATCAGTGAAATCAAAAAACAAAATGCCGAAGTGGCTGATAAACTCACCGCACAATTCAAACGCTTAATTACGGACACCAAAGCCTTACCTAAAAACCTCACTGAACTGCCGTTGGATAAACGCAAAGCAGCATTAGCTCCTATTCAAGATAAAACCCTGCAATTATTTGAACAGCTGTATGTAGCCGCTGAAGTGCTGGGGTTAGTGGTTAGACCATTGCCGGTATCGACGTCTTAACGGGAGAAGGGAGACTCATCTGAAGTTTTTCGCAGGGTGGGTTAACGAGGCACGAGTGCAACCCACCATTGCAGTGTCACATATAAAACTGATGGGTTACGATTAGGATGATCACCAATAAAGATTACACCTCCCTAAGACAAATCAGCGCCATCTTAATCACACCAATCATCACTGGGTTATTAATCGCACTCTGCTTACTCATGTGGCAAGAGAATCCAAATAAAGCTGAGTTTACAATTCCCTTTTCAATAGGAATGACCGTTTCACTTGGTTTACTTCTTGGTCTGCCTCCCTACTTATGGCTACGCTGGAAAAAAAACTATTCTCGCAAAGCAATTATTAAAGTAGGTGTAGCAATTGGCACCTTCGTTGGATTTTGTATTTCAAGCATCACTAGTCAAATCGGATTCATTTTGTTTGGCGTAGTATTTGGTTTTATTGCCTCTCTAATATTCCATAAGATTCACGGTGTAATTGATAACCAGAGAAAGGCAACCAGCAAACAGCTGTATTTGACCTTAAACTTTTCATTAGCATTAATTTCTTTAGTTATTTTAAGCTTTATTGTTTATAGAAATGTTGCTGTATATTTTCATGTGAAAGCTCAATCTGAAATCATTTGCAACTGGCTTAACTCACAAACAATCACCGAAAAACCAAGCGTAGGACCTTTAGCGCACAAAAAATTAGAATACTTAAAAAATAAATATTCAGGTGGATTCGATTGCAGAATTAAAGAGCCCCTACCAAGCTTTGCTAATTTTTATGACAAAGCTATTGTCATCTATCATAACAATGTAAACAAATTAGGGCTTCATTATGAATTTGGTGGTGGTATCAGGCAGGCATTCATAGCTCATTATTCTCACTTATGGACACCTAAAGATAGCGGTGAAAATGAATACAGTAACTTCTAATTTTAGATGAGGGTATATGAGAGCCAATCAGGTTTTAGCTTCGTTAACTTTCCTAACAAGCTTTATCATTTTTTTATTTTTTCTTAGTGTGGATACTTGCCTTGATGCAGGCGGTGTTGCTAGTAATTTAGGAATAAATTGCTCGGGTACAAGCTCTCAATTTGTACCATTATATAAACGCCCAATTCCCATGCTATGGGTCATCTGCTTTGCAGCTATATGTTCGACCTTGACGAATTTAATTGTAAAGAAGGTTTATTCTAAATAACAAAAAGACAGAACCGATTCGATCACTTTAGCGCATCTTACATCTCCCGTATTACATCTCACATTTGCAATTATCGCTCGCATACCCACAAGGGGCACGCTGAGCTCACTCCTACCTTTGAAAAACAAAAAGCCCCAATGCTTTCACATCAGGGCTTTTCAGTAACCAAAAACTCAAAGAAGCGTATTTAAACGTTATCGAGGAAGCTAAGACAAGGCGAAGCAGATTTTAAAAAACGGAGTTTACATTAAGTAAATGAGTATTTTTCAAATCTGCTTCAACGCCGTATTAGCGACGTAGATAGTTTAAATTAGGCTTTCTTTTTAGCGTTGTTAGCACGCTTACGCTCATTTTCGGTCAGCAACTTCTTACGAATACGAATGCTTTCTGGCGTAATTTCCACTAGCTCGTCGTCTTCAATAAAGTCTAACGCTTGTTCTAGCGTGTGCTTAACTGGCGGTGTTAGGTTGATGGCTTCATCAGTACCAGACGCACGTACGTTGGTTAGCTGCTTAGCCTTGGTTGGGTTAACCACAAGGTCGTTATCACGGGCATGTAGACCCACGATTTGGCCTTCGTACACTTCTTGTGCCGGCTCAACAAATAAACGACCACGTTCTTGAAGGGTAAATAGGGCATAACCTAATACTTTACCTGCAACCATTGAAACCAATACGCCGTTATGACGTGATGCCACTTCGGCTTCTTTCACTGGGCCGTAGTGATCAAATACGTTGGTTAAAATACCGGAACCTGAAGTCATGGTCATGAATTCGTTACGGAAACCAATCAAACCACGAGCTGGCATCATGAATTCTAAACGTACACGGCCTTTACCGTCTGGCACCATGTTGCTCATTTCAGCACGACGGTCACCCATGGCTGACATGATAGAACCTTGGTGCTCTTCTTCAACGTCGATTACCACTTGCTCGTACGGCTCTTGAATTTGGCCATCGATTTCTTTTTGAACCACTTCAGGACGACCTACTGCTAATTCAAAACCTTCACGACGCATAGTTTCGATTAATACAGATAGGTGTAATTCACCACGGCCTGATACCTTGAATTTCTCAGGGGTTTCGCCTGGCTCAACACGTAGGGCCACGTTGTGAATCAATTCTTTTTCTAAACGCTCTGCAATATTACGGCTAGTCACGTACTTACCTTCTTTACCAGCAAACGGAGAATCGTTCACTTGGAAGGTCATGCTTACGGTTGGCTCGTCTACAGAAAGGGCTGGAAGTGCTTCAACGTTTTGTGGGTCACATAAGGTGTCAGAGATGTTTAGCTTCTCGATACCTGTGATACATACGATGTCACCGGCTGTGGCTTCTTCAACCACTACGCGGTTAAGACCATGATAACCCTTAACTTCTAATACACGGCCATTACGCTTAGCACCGTCACGGTCGATAACCGTCACTGGCTGGTTGGTTTTTAACGTACCACGCTTGATACGACCAATACCGACAACACCTTGGTACGGATCATAATCTAATGAAGAAATCTGCATTTGGAATGGTGCTTCTGGATCAACAGAAGGGGCTGGTACGTGCTCAATGATGGCATTGAATAGAGCCGTCATGTCGTCGCCCATTTCATCTGGGTCATCACCAGCAATACCATTTAGTGCAGAAGCATAAACAACAGGGAAGTCTAATTGCTCTTCCGTAGCACCAAGGCGATCGAATAGATCGAATACTTCATCCATTACCCAATCAGGGCGGGCACCTGGACGGTCAATTTTGTTGATAACCACGATTGGACGTAAACCTTGATCGAAGGCTTTTTGTGTTACGAAACGCGTTTGCGGCATTGGGCCGTCTTGCGCATCAACGATCAACAATACCGAGTCAACCATGGACATAACACGTTCTACTTCACCACCAAAGTCGGCGTGTCCCGGTGTATCAACGATGTTTACGCGGTAATCGCCGTATTTAATGGCGGTATTCTTAGCAAGGATGGTAATACCACGTTCTTTTTCTTGATCGTTGGAGTCCATCATGCGCTCGCCACCTTGTTCTTTACGATCTAAGGTGCCAGATTGCTCAAGCAATTTATCAACAAGTGTTGTCTTGCCGTGGTCAACGTGCGCGATGATGGCGATATTGCGTAGATTTTCTATCATAGGGTTTCCTGTTGGCCGTGTGGTCACTGCCGATGTCAATGGCACTGCCCTCTTTTGCGCTCAAAAAATGAGCACAACTCTAACTAGAGGAATCGGCCTAAAAATTTAGGCGGCGATTATAGCCATCTAATGCCATGCAAGCTATGAAAACCCAGAGAAAAAGCATTTTTTTTGATTACTTTATGTTCAAACAGAGAAATAAGCGAAAAATGTCTCTCTACAGAGCACGATCACGCTATCTTAGCGTTTGAGTTGAACCTATAATGTGCAAGCTTTTTACGGTGATTTCAGGGCTCTACCTGATTCATTACCGATAAATGCTCATTATTAGTGCATATTTAAAGGTTGCGCACTAGAATGAAACACAGGGATGAGGCCTTATTCGCCTCTAACCCTTGTAATTCCTTATTTATACGCCTTTTTAACGAATGGCATGCGTTTTGCTCTAAGTTCGGGCAGTGCACTTTGTGCAAGCTACTTGATACAAGAGCAATCGTAAAAATATCTGACGCAAATCGTCATCAACCATTGGAGAGCACCATGTCAGAGAACACTCTGAAGCTGATTAAAGACAACGACGTGAAGTGGGTTGACCTACGCTTCACAGACACAAAAGGCAAAGAGCAGCACGTTTCTATCCCTGCTACTTACGTAGACGAAGAATTTTTCGAAGTTGGTCAAATGTTCGATGGCTCTTCTATCTCTGGTTGGAAAGGCATCAACGAATCTGACATGATTCTACTTCCTGACGACACTACTGCTTTCCTTGACCCATTCACTGAAGATGCCACGCTTGTTTTACGTTGTGACATCATCGAGCCTTCTACTATGCAAGGTTACGAGCGTGACCCACGTTCTGTTGCTAAGCGCGCTGAAGAGTTCTTGAAGTCTACTGGTCTAGGCGACACTGCATTCTTTGGTCCTGAGCCTGAATTCTTCATCTTTGATGACGTTCAGTTCGGTTCTGACATGTCTGGTGCTTTCTACAAACTAAACTCTGAAGAAGGTGCTTGGAACTCTGCTGCTACTATCGAAGGCGGCAACATGGGTCACCGTCCACGCGTTAAAGGCGGTTACTTCCCAGTTCCTCCAGTGGATAGCTCTCACGATATCCGTGCTGCTATGTGTAACACTATGCAAGCCATCGGTCTTGACGTTGAAGTTCACCACCACGAAGTTGCAACAGCTAACCAAAACGAAATCGGTGTTAAATTCAACACCCTAGTTAAGAAAGCTGACGAAGTGCAAATGCTTAAGTACGTTGTTCATAACGTTGCTCACGCATACGGCAAAACAGCCACTTTCATGCCTAAGCCAGTTGTTGGTGATAACGGTTCTGGTATGCACGTTCACCAGTCTTTCTGGAAAGACGGCGAAAACCAATTCGCAGGTGACGGCTATGCGGGTCTTTCTGAAACTGCTCTTTACTACATCGGCGGTATCATCAAGCACGCTAAAGCACTGAACGCTTTCACTAACCCATCTACAAACTCTTACAAGCGTTTGATCCCAGGTTTCGAAGCGCCAGTAATGCTTGCGTACTCTGCACGTAACCGTTCTGCTTCTATCCGTATTCCTTACGTTGCTAGCCCTAAAGGTAAGCGTATCGAAGCACGTTTCCCTGATCCAACCGCTAACCCATACCTAGCTTTCGCAGCTATGTTAATGGCTGGTATCGACGGCGTTAAGAACAAGATCCACCCTGGCGATGCAGCGGATAAAGACTTGTACGATCTACCAGCTGAAGAAGCAGCTGCTATCCCACAAGTTGCTGGCAGCCTACGTGAAGCTCTAGGTGCACTAGAAGCTGACATGGACTTCCTAACTCAAGGTGACGTGTTCACTAAAGACATGATCGAAGCTTACATCGAACTTAAGATGGAAGACGTGTATCGTGTTGAGCACACGACTCACCCTGTTGAGTTTGACATGTACTACTCTGTTTAATAACAGATTTAGTCTTGTTAAAGAAAGGTCGCTTCGGCGGCCTTTTTTTATGCTTGAAATAAAAGCGTTGAACACAACTCTCTACTCATGACCCAGTTGAGTTTGATATGTACTACTCTGTTTAATCTTTTAAGATTAAATAAGTACAAAAAGGAGCAGCCTACGGGCTGCTTTTTTTATGGGTATGGCTAAGATTTAGCAGGTATTGAGCACAACTCTCTACCCGTGACCCTGTTGAATTTGACATGTACTACTCTGTTTAATAACAGATTTAGTCTTGTTAAAGAAAGGTCGCTTCGGCGGCCTTTTTTATGGCTGGACAAGCAGTGTGCGAAATTAAAATCTCTAATCAAGCTGTATCTAGCTTAATTTAAACTGCCCTATACAATTTCATGCTTCATGCTTCATGCTTCATGCTTCATGCTTCATGCTTCATGCGACTCCCGACTCCCGACTCCCGACTCCCGACTCCCGACTCCCGACTCCCGACTCCCGTTATCAATTTTGTGCGCTTTATTGAGAAATACTTTGAGAAAACAGATACAGTAAAGGCCTACCTTGAGAGCACCTTATGAAAATTACGATTCTTCTGTTTTTATTGGCCCCGATATTCAGTTATGCACAAGTTTACACCTGGATTAATGAACAAGGGGTTCGTGTCTATGGGGATGAGCCTCCTGCCCATGCAAGCAAGGCCGAATTACCTAGTATTCAAGAGGTGAAAATGCCCAAAGTGGTGCAAAAGCCTGAAATAGAAGAAGAAATTCCAGATGACGGTTTTAAGGGCTATACCTTATTGGAAATAATTAGCCCCAAAGAAGATCACATGATTACGGCGGAATCCGCTGGAAACACCACAATTCAACTGCATATACGACCAGAACTGCAACCAAAGCATGAAGTATCGATCTTATTAGATGGTCGAGTAGTCGCGACAAAAGCCCAGTTGTATTTTGAGCTCACCAACCTGAATCGCGGATCACACCTGCTCCAAGCCCATATCAAGGAAAACGGCAAGCTACTCATCTCAAGCCCTAAGCGCCGAATCCACGTTCAACGCCCTTCCATCCTAAACCGAGCACGTTCAAATTAGTGCACCCATGCACTTTTATAGTGCTATATTCTAAGCTTTATCCTGCAACTCCCAGTTAGGCACCCTTGTGAACCACGTATTCCAAGGGGGTTATGCCAATAACAGTGCAAAAACAAAATGGCTTACTTCTTGCTACAAGGCCATTACCTAGGAAAAAGATGCACCATGGCCGATTTCGTATTTTATAAACAACTGATGAACCATCTAGACAGCGCCATTTTGGTTCTAGATGAGTGCTTGTCCGTTCAATACCTTAACCCATCCGCTGAAGCCCTATTACAAATCAGTGGTCGTCGCTGCGTAGGGACACCAGCCAATGGCGTGTTTTTAGATTTAAAACAAGGCTTACAGACCCTTGAAGCCTCCATTGCCAACGAAACTTCCTTTACCAAACGTGAAGCCGAGATTCGTTTAATGAATGGCCAGGTGATTACCATTGATTACAGTGTGTCACCTGTAGAATTTGAAAAAAGCATGTGCCTTGTAGTGGAAATGCACCCACGTGATCGCTTGATGCGCATTAGTCGAGAAGAAGAGCTAATCAGTGCCCAAGCCACTACTCAGGCATTGGTACGAGGCATGGCTCACGAAATCAAAAACCCATTAGGGGGTATTCGTGGCAGCGCTCAACTGTTAGAGCGTATGTTGGATAATGATGAGCTTAAAGAATTCACCCATATCATTATTGAAGAAGTCGATCGCCTCAGAAACCTTGTAGATAAAATGCTTGGACCGAACAAATTACTTGAGCGCCACGAAACCAATATCCACGAAGTGCTTGAGCGGGTGCATAGCTTGATCAGTGTTGAAGCTGAAGGTCATTTAAAGCTGCGCCGCGATTACGACCCAAGCATTCCAGAATTTTTAGCGGATAAAGAACAACTCATACAAGTTGTTTTAAATATCACGCGTAATGCCATGCAAGCATTACTGGCACAACAAGCCCCAGAACATTTTCCGGAAATCACATTAAGAACCCGAGCGATCCGTCAATTCACCATTGGACACACCAAGCACAGACTGGTGTTACATATGAGCATTATCGATAACGGGCCAGGGATTCCGGAGCATATACGCGAAAGTTTGTTTTTTCCTATGGTCAGTGGTCGCGCTGAAGGCACAGGACTTGGGCTATCAATTGCTCAGTCCATAGTGAACCAGCATCAAGGCATTATCGAATGCGATAGCGAACCTGGAAAAACGCACTTTTCTATTTACTTGCCGCTTGAGCTTACTCAAGAAGATTATGCGGCAGAGGTACAAAAAAATATATTTTAAACATTGGGACTGAGCCATGAATAAAGTTTGGATTATAGACGACGACCGTTCTATACGCTGGGTGTTAGAAAAAGCACTAGAGCAAGATAATATCGAAAGCCAATCCTTCGAGAATGGCGATAAAGTTATCAATGCATTAAACCGTGAAATCCCAGATGCCATCATTTGTGATGTGCGCATGCCTGGTATAGATGGGTTAACCTTATTGCAGCAGATACATGAAGTGGATCCAAATGTACCTGTGATCATCATGACTGCACATAGCGACTTAGACAGCGCCGTAACCTCTTATCAAAAAGGGGCGTTTGAATATTTACCAAAACCTTTTGATGTGGATGAAGCAGTTGGCTTAATCAAACGTGCTATTGCTCATAAGCATGAAACGGCCTCCATGAATAACCAAGAGCCGGCTGAGCCTTATAAAAACACCGAAATCATTGGTGAAGCACCAGCAATGCAAGAAGTGTTTCGTGCCATTGGTCGCTTAAGTCATTCCAATATTACTGTGTTAATTAACGGTGAATCTGGTACGGGTAAAGAATTGGTTGCCCACGCCTTACATAAACACAGCCCTCGAAGCGAGCAGCCATTTGTTGCGTTAAACATGGCCGCTATTCCGAAAGACTTGATTGAAAGTGAATTATTTGGCCATGAAAAAGGCTCGTTCACAGGTGCCGGTGGCCAACGCCGCGGCCGCTTCGAACAAGCCGATGGCGGTACACTGTTTCTAGATGAAATTGGTGATATGCCAGCAGACACCCAAACCCGTTTATTACGTGTGTTGGCCGATGGTGAATTCTACCGTGTAGGTGGCAGCACCCCTGTGAAAGTAAACGTGCGTATTATTGCGGCCACTCACCAAGACTTAGAAGGCTTAGTGAAAAACGGCACTTTCCGTGAAGATTTATTCCACCGTCTAAATGTTATTCGTATTCACTTGCCTGCCTTAGCTGAGCGCCGTGAAGATGTGCCTCGTTTATTGCATCACTTCTTGAATCGCGCAGCAGAAGAACTCGGCGTAGAAGCAAAAGTATTAAAAAGCGAAACTGAAGAATACTTATGTACCCTTCCATGGCAAGGTAACGTTCGTCAGTTAGAGAATACCTGTCGTTGGATTACGGTTATGGCATCTGGTCGTGAAGTACATATTAATGACTTACCGCCTGAGCTGTTAAACCAAGAAGAAAAAGCCACAACCAGCAACAACTGGGAACAAGCACTGCGTAACTGGGCCGACCAGCAACTTGCTCAAGGTAAAAAAGGCATTTTAGATAACGCTGTACCTATCTTTGAACGCATTATGATTGAAACGGCGTTGAAGCATACAGCTGGTCGTCGACGTGATGCATCTATCTTACTGGGCTGGGGCCGTAACACCTTAACCCGTAAGATTAAAGAACTGGGAATGGAAGAAGGCCAAACAGAAGAAGAGGTTGAATAACCTCTAGCTTGTTTAAAATAGCTTTTATAAAAAAGATAAAATGTGAAGCCAATCTTCGGCTTCACGTTTCGTTTTAAAGAATTCTTGCTGAACCGTTTTGCGCCCCACTTCAGCGACTTTTTCTCGTGCCATAATTTTTAACACACTGTTATTCACTACAGCGGCTTCTGCTAATTGGCCGTTCTCTTCGGCCCATTCCTGAAATTCATGTAAAAACTCAGCAACCTCAGGTGGATGCAACCCCCAATCACTAAGATCCACCAGAGATGCCCAATGATTATGAGGTAATTGTGAAACGAGGACTTTCGCCTGCAACATAAAACGCAAAGCGACCTCCAACTCCACCACACCGCGGATATTCAATAGCAAGGTTTGACCTTGTATATCTAAGTCATATCCGCCTAAATCGGTATCAAAAGAGAACATCACTTCTATCCAAATTATCAACCTTGTAAGTATAGTTCAGTCGCTCGTTTAGAAGGCCACAGTTCAAAACAAATCGGCATAACTCGGTCGGCACTTAGTATAGTTCCTTCCAATAAATAATATTGTCATGGCCTCGATATCGCCCAAAAGTGACTCTCGAAGTAGGGTCCTCCTCTGATTGATCCAAGCTTTCATCCCAGTTATAAGTCAGCCATGAAGGGGTAGAGTATTGAAACTCAAGCACCCCATAACGTCCATTCACC
>Ga0181591_10003647_pt1 | contig 13428 bp, 10 predicted proteins | sample 071ome_33_FD_133757 | JGI IMG/M metagenome (GOLD analysis project Ga0181591, IMG submission 133757) | Coastal salt marsh microbial communities from the Groves Creek Marsh, Skidaway Island, Georgia - 071412AT metaG (megahit assembly) | ecosystem: Environmental > Aquatic > Marine > Intertidal...
CGGCCTACCAAGATGCGATAGGAGCGTTCCTGCAAGGGCACTTTGACGACTTTCATGGCCGAGGACCTTAGAGCATAGGGCCATGCAGGTCAAAGCCGCTTGTCGGGTGGTCATGGGGGGTTCCTTTTCAAAAAGGCCATGGCCTGCCTGCACCTCGATCCGTTCCGACAAAAAGTTGAAAATGGGGCGTAACAGTGTCATGAACATGTGTATGAACGTGTGGAAGTTAGTCCTGCTTGCGGGGTGCTCAGTGGCACTGGTGGCCCTTTTTTATGATCCAGCGCCATCGGATCAATCGAGTTTGGAAAAGGGAAGCGAGCCGGAGGCGGTGGCCTTGCTGACCGATGAAGTGGTTGAAACGACGGCTCCCGCTGCAGAAATTCGTTCCCTGTTCACGGTCAAGGGAGTCGTGAAATCCATCGAGGAGGATCTCTCATCGGCGCGCATCGAACACGAGGAAATTCCTGGCTACATGCAGGCCATGACCATGCCCTTTGCCATCGGTGATGCCGACGAGTGGACCTCACTTCAGACAGGTGATTCCATCTCTTTTCTGCTGCATGTGACCGATGAGCGTAGTTGGATCGATGGAGTGGAAAAAACCCCTGAAGAGGTGCCGTCACTGGAGGAGCTTTCCAAGACGGCTCCCTGGCGGCCGGTGCGTGAGGTCGAGTTTCTTCAGGTAGGCGATGAGCTTCCCGATTACCCGCTGACCAACCAACTTTCCCAGGCCATCTCAACCCACCAGTTTCGAGGCAAGGTGCTGGCACTGACCTTTATCTACACCCGTTGCCCACTCCCTGATTTCTGCCCGCGCATGAATCAGCAGTTCATGGCCGCCCAGCGCGCACTCAAGGAGGCCTCCGTAAAGCCGGCGTCCTATCATTTTCTTTCGGTGAGCTTTGACCCGGTGCACGATACGCCTGAGCGTCTTCAATTTTATGCCAATGCCTATCAACATGATCCAAAGCAGTGGAGTTTTGCCACTGGAGAACTGATCGAGATCGATGCCCTGACCGAGCAATTTGGTCTGGTCTTTTATCGTTCCGAAGATTCCCTGCTGGACTGGGATCACAACTTGCGAACCATCCTGATAGACCAGGAGGGAATCATTCGTGAAATCCTCATTGGCAATCAGTGGAAGGGCGAGGAGCTGGCGGAAAAAATGCAAAGCCTCTTGAAAAAGGAAAGCGACTTGAAGCGGCCCGATAAAGGGTTTGAATAAAAAAAGACCCTCCTGGTGAGGAGGGTCTTTGCAATGGGGGTGATTGTTGTCTGAGGCCCTTGCCTCAAGGGGCAACGGCTCGCATAAATTGAGACGGCAATTGATCACCAGGTGCCAAGACGATCGGGCTTTGCGAGTCATCGGCTACGTCCTGCCATGGTCCACGGGGATCGGTTGCTGATTGCAGCACGCCTTCCCATTCGATAACAATGTTGTTGCCATCACGCGAGATGGATATGGAGGGTTGAGTAACGGGCTTACCTTCAGGGACACCGAAGCCCTCGTTCTTCATGTAACCTCCGGTTGCCAGAGCTGTCCACTGGGCGGCCCAGTTCTCGGCTCCAAAAGCACCCTGGAAGCCCACATTGGTAAAGAAGGCATCGTTCACAGGGAAGAGTGCATTGCTCAGAGCCGGGCTATCAGCCATGGGCCTGGGGTCGAGCACTTCATCGTAGTCGCGGCTGATACCCGTCAACTTGGGATCGTCAATCTGATTGAGACGATCGGTTTCGGTGAACAGGAAGGTCGCGTTGGCGTTGGCAATGGTCGTGGCACTGTCACCGGCACCAAAAGCCCAGAACAGGTTATTGCGGAAGTCCACATCACCCGCTTGAGCTCGGGCCAGACTGTCATCGGCCACATCCACGGCACGTCCGTTGAAGTCGGTGAAGATGCTGTTGTAGTATTCAGCGCCTGCATTGTCACGGATGTGGAAGGCTCGTTTGCCATTGCCGGAGTCCACTCCGCCTCCGATGAAGGTGGCGTTGTAGATGGTCGGTTTGGCAATGGGCAGTCGGGTGTTGTCGTCGATGTCGCCATCGTGTTCTCCCCCGTCCCCGGAGTCGCCATCCTGGATGGTGAACCAGAACTGACCTTTACCGCGCCATCCCTGATCATAGTCAAAGCTGTCATCCCCACAGTAGGAGACCGAAGCAAACTTGACCGAAGCGGTACCACCGAAGAACTCGATGCCATCATCGAGGTTGGCAAAGACTTCGATGAACTCAAGGGTGGTTCCACTGCCGACGGCACCAAGGGTCAGACCGTTGATTTCATTGTCGGCACCAATGAGGGTTCCACCGTGACGGATGGAGATGTAGCGAAGCACCCCACTGTTGTCGGTATCATCGTTCCCACCGAAGCGACCCCGAGTTTCGTTGATATCAATCCCTTCGATGTTGTCGGTGATGGGTGATCCACTGTCGCTGGGGCTGTTGAGTGTGGCTTGACCCAGGATGATCAGCCCACCCCAGAGGCCACGGTCGGTGGATCCGAAGTCTTCAGGGTCACTTGCGTCGTCTGCTTCAGCGGTGAAGATGATGGGAGCCTCGGCAGTTCCTTCTGCGAAGATCTTGCCTCCGCGAGCGACGACCAAGGCGCTGGCTTCAGCACCTTGCCCAGATTTGCCCTTGATGACGGTGCCTGGCTCGATGGTGAGGGTTTCGCCTTCTTCTACAAACACCAGCCCGTTGAGGACGTATTGGTTGTTGGCTGTCCAGGTAGTGTTCCCGGAAATGTCTGCATCGGTGATCTGAATGGTTTCACCCTTCAGATTGATTCCAATCAGCAGGTAAACGATAGCTGCTAGATTTATCCATAATCGGTTGTTCATGAGTCTTTGTATGCTGAGTCTGTTTTAAGGTTCTCGTTAAGACTCTTTCAATCCATACCCCATCTGTGTCGCGCATATCTCCTTGCTGTGACGAGTGTGTAACGATGGAGCTCTTAACCAGTTTTTCTGCCTCCAGTCATGGCAATGAAATGACGCAAGGTATCTTCTGTTACGGTGAGGGAGCGATGTCCTTAACGCATTAATAACAACAATATAAGACGCTTTGGTGAGCGTTTTACTTGGGCGGGGATTAGGCCCATGTCACATAATTGTAACAATTCAGGCACCATGCTGTGACATGGCGATTTTGTAATCAAACAAATCAATGAGTAAGCATTTTATCACTTTGGCTCTGGTCCTGTTCTCGCAGTTGCCCGTTTACGGCGCCTCGCCCTACAACCAGACGCGCTCATTAGTGGAAAAATGGGTCCAGACTAAAAAGTTGGTCGCCCAGCTCAAGGCAGACTGGAAAGAAGAAAACGAGATTCTCAATCAGTCGATCACAGCACTTGAGCGGGAGGTGTCTTCAGTGGAATCTGCTATGGGAGCGGTCGACAAAGATCTCACTCAAGCCGACAAAGAATTCGAGACAGCCACTCAGGAAAAAGATTCTCTTACTCAATTTGGTGATCGTCTCAAATCGTTACTTGCCAAGTTGGAGCAGTCAGTCATCTCTCTGAATCGTCGATTGCCTGCGGGACTTCAGCAGTCGGTGTCCAGCATGATCAACCGAATTCCGGAAGATCCCGAAAATACCAAAGTTTCTTTGTCCTCGCGCATGGTCAACGTTGTCGGATTCATCAACGAGGTTAACAAGTTTAATGGTTCCATTTCGGTTTCATCCGAACTGCGCCAAAATGAAAGCGGAGCCGAGCTCCAAGTCAAAGTGCTTTACGTCGGATTGGCTCAGGCCTACTTCTCCAGCCCTGATGGATCTTTTGCGGGCATCGGTCTCCCAGGTGGCGAAGGCTGGGAATGGTCGAACCAGCCGTCCATGGCACCTGCCATTCAGCAGGCCATCGAAATCTACGAAGGGTCTGCTCCAGCGGCATTTGTGGAGTTACCCATGACCATCCGCTGATTTGAAACGCACTACCTTTTAAAGAAAATGTTGAAAATCAAACCATGGATTCTCGTTGCCCTACTGCCATTTTCACAAGGGATGGGGCAAAACCTCGATGAGCTTCAAACAGGTTTTCAGGAGGATCTCAATGCCGTGCTTGCTGAGTTGGCGGAGCTTCAGGCATCGATCTCTGAACAAAAGATTCCACTTTCCAAGCGTCTTACAGAGCTTGAATCAGAGTTGGTCTCCAAAAGATTTGAACTGACCAAATCGGAGCGAGAGGCAGACAATCGACTTGTCGAGCTTGGAAGTTTGAAGTCTCAAACCAAGGCTCTTTCTGATGAGCAGGCTTACCTCAAGGGGCTGATTTCCGAATACGCTGAACTCTTTGAGACTCGTATTCACATTACCGAGGTGGATGCGCTCCAGCCTCTCATCGAAGACACCAGAACTCGGTTGCAAAATCCGGATACCACGCCGGAAGCACTGGCCAACCAGTCTGTTGCGTTGCTTGAAGGGTCGATTGATCGTCTTAATCAACTAATTGGAGGATCTATTTTCGAGGATCAAGCCTTGAGTCCCAATGGACTTCTTCAAGAAGGTAAAGTGGTTCTTGCCGGGCCTTTTGCTCTCTTTGCCTCTGCTAACTCAGAAGATTCCGGCCTTGCTCAGCTTCAGCTTGGGTCTGCCGAGCCGACGGTCACCGCCCTGGGGCCTGACAAAGCCGCGCGCATTGGTGAATTGGCAAATGCGAGCGAGGGGCTTTTTCCTGTGGATCCCACGATGGGGAATGCTCTCAAAATCGCGGCCACGGAAGACAGTTTGGTAGATCACATGAAAAAAGGAGGTCCAGTGATGGTGCCCATCGTCGGACTGGGCTTGGCTGCCGTGATGATTGCCTTGCTCAAATGGCTTCAGCTCTCTCGCATTCGCCTGGCTACCCCAGCGGATCTCAAATTGATTTTGGCACACCTGAATGCGGGGCACCCCGAAAAAGCCTCTGCGCATGTCGCCAGCTTCAAAGGGCAGGTTGGGGAAGTCTTGCGCTCTGCACTCGAGCATCGCAAGGAAAGCAAGGCTTTTCTCGAAGAACTCATGTATGAGAAAATGTTGAGCGCCAAGCCTGCCCTTGAGCGTTTTATTGCCCTCATAGCGTTGACAGCAGCGACGGCTCCACTTCTTGGCCTTCTGGGAACGGTGACCGGAATGATCAATACCTTCAACATGATCACGGTCTTTGGCACGGGTGATCCTCGGATGCTTTCGGGAGGTATCTCCGAAGCGCTCATTACCACCAAATTTGGTCTTGTGGTCGCAGTTCCTGCCCTTATCTGCCACGCCTTTGTCACGCGTAAAGTCAAGGGTGTGTTGGGGTCCATGGAGCAGGTTTCCATCGGCTTTATCAATGGTTTGCCGGACGCCCAAGAGGCCAAATGAACTCTTTTACCTAGACTTGAAGCAATCTCAATAACTGACACATGAATGCATTTATCGAAAAAGTTCTCAACATCTGGATGGCCGGAGGATGGACGATGATACCCCTGGCTGTTCTGGGGCTCATGACCTACGGGGCAGCGGTTCGACTCTTCCTTTATTTTCGCCGTCGGGATTTCCAGAATGTTTCTCAGGAAACCTGGATGCAGTGGTTAAGGGACCCTCAAAAGGGTCGGGGTGAGGTAGGAGAAATCATCCGCTATGCGCATGAGGATATTCAAGGAGAAGAGGATATCCGCAGTCGTTTTGCTGAGGTAGCTCTTTCCAAAATTCCCTACATGGACCGTAACATCGCTTTCATCAATATTCTGGTCACTGCGGCTCCCCTCATTGGGCTGTTGGGGACCGTGATGGGGATGCTAATGACCTTTCAGTCCATCGGATTGGGTGGCGGTGAAATGGCCGAGATGATGGCCAAAGGTATTTCAGCAGCACTTTTCCCGCCGGAAGTGGGGCTTTGCATCGCGCTTCCTGGGCTCCTGATGGTGCATCTTCTCAAGCGCAAGCGCGATGAATACGATGCCTTTCTGGGTAAATTGGAGAGTTTATCTATTCAGCACTTTAAGCAAGATCAGGGTTCCATCGTTGCGACTGAAGTGGTTTTTGAAAAAGAGCCTTCCAACCAAAAGGCTCCCGAGGTTGAGGCTGCTTTCTGCGCTGCATGAGGGCGCGTCGATCCATCAACGAGGTTGAGGAGGTTTCAGAGATCAATGTCTCACCATTGATCGACATGGTCTTCATTCTATTGATTTTCTTCATTGTCACAACGGTGTTTGTTGAGGAAACCGGAGTGGAAGTCGACAAACCTCAGTCTGCTTCTGCGGTCGCTCTTGAAAAAAACAGCATTTTACTCGCGGTGACCAGTCAGGGGCAGGTTGTCTATGGGGGGAGAGAAATTGGGGTGGCAGGCGTCAGGCCTCTGATCAAGAGGTTGACACAGGCTGAAGACATGCCGGTGATCATCCAAGGGGATGAAAACTCCAACTACGGCCTTATCGTGAGGGTGATCGACGAAGCAAAATTGGGTGGAGCTCAAAACGTGAGCCTTGCATCCGAGCGGAACAGTTGAGACCGATGCTCTGCCTCCTGACCCTCATCGACCCAAGCTAGCATGCGTCCTATTTACGAGCCTCCATCGACCAGGACGAATCTTCCGCTCGTTTTCTTGGGGGCGATCCTCATCACCTTGGCCGTTTTTTTGGTCTTGCCTTTGACTCAGATGATTTCAAGTGGCATCCAAAAGCGCTATGACCTCTCTCAAGTAGATACCGCAGCTCCGCCTCCTCCACCTCCAGCTGCTGAGATGGAGCCTCCTCCGCCACCAGAGGCGCCGGATGAACCCCCGCCACCCGAACTTGCTGATATCCCCAAGCAACTCTCTTTGAGTGATTTGGACCTGGATCTGAGCATGGGCAGTGGTGGCTTTCTGGGAGGGAGCGCCATGGGAATGGATCAAGTTGCCCTGGAAGAGGTGGCTATTTTTGACATGGCTGATCTGGATCAACGACCTCAGGCCATCGCTCGAGTCGAGCCCAGACATCCACGCGAATTGCTCAAGGCCAAGATTGAGGGATACGTCGTCCTTTTGTTCATTATCGACGAAGAAGGGCGGGTCATCGATCCCAGAGTGGAGAGCTCAAGTCATCCAGAATTCGAGACAGCGGCACTCAAAGCTCTCAACCGCTGGCGCTTCAAACCGGGTACGCTCGACGGAGAGCAAGTCAGGACTTTCGTCCGGCAGAAAATAGATTTTCGTATCAATTAAGATGAACTCCTTGGATCCTCATGTTTGCTAAAAAAATAACGTTTCTTTTATTTTGTACCCTTCTGATGTCCTTTGGAATCTCCTGCTTGGAGAGTCAGGCACAAAACTCTTTTTTGGACCCCAAGATTAATGAAGCATTTTGGAACAGCCCCAAGTTCCAAAAGCAATTTCTGGCTTCCTATGGTGTGCGAAGCAATGTCGAGCCCCGGTTTGAGAACCCTGAAGAACAGATCTTTTACAGTCAGCTGGGAGATACCATTCGGGACCAGCCTCAGGAGGCCATCAAAAAAATCACTCAACAGCTCAATGCTTCATCCAGCGCCATCCTCAGTTACACTCTGGGTTCTCTGCATTTTCAGGAGGGGCAGCATGAAGAAGCCATCAAGCATTTTGAGGTGGCTTTGAGTCAGTTTCCTGACTACCTGCGAGCCCATAAGAATCTTGGTATCGTGCTGATTCGTGAGGGTCGTTATGAAGCATCTGTGGAGCATTTGGTCGAGACCATCAACCTGGGAGGAGCCGATGGGACCGTTTATGGCTTGCTCGGCAATGCATACCTTAATCTGGAAAAGTATGCATCGGCACGTCTGGCCTATCAGAACGCGACCTTGTTGGACGCTGACAATCCCCTCTGGGAATTGGGAATCATCAAATGCTCTATCGCTACCGAGAGATATCAGGAAGCGGTCAGTCTGCTGGACGGTGTTCTTGCCAAGCAACCCGACAGCTCAGCCCTGTGGGCTCTCCAGGGCAATGTCTATTTGCAGATGGAGGAGTCAGACAAGGCAGCCGTGAATTTCGAAATCCTGCGTAAATCAGGCAAGGCATCCTTGCAGCATCTCATGCTCCTTGGCGATATTTACATGCTCAGTGAATCCACTGATCTGGCGTTGGCTGTTTATCTTCAGGCGATCGAACAGGACGGTCAGGGTGATATCCGCCGTTCACTCAATGCCGCTCGCATTCTTCTTAATCAAGGTGCCTGGGAATCGGCTTCCACAATGTTTGAAAAGATTCGCCAAACACACGAACAGACCATCAGTGAAGAAGAGAAACTTCAGCTGCTTAAAATGGAATCCCAGGTGGCCATTGCCAATGGGAAAGGGGAGGAAGCCTTGAGCGTTCTTGAGCAGATCATTGAAAAAAACCCTCTGGATTCCGAGGCTTTGCTGCTTGCCGGCGATTTTTACTTGCAAGCCGAAGACTACGAAAAAGCGCTTTTTCGATTTGAAATGGTGTCTCGTATTCCGGGTGCAGAGAGTGATGGATGGGTCAAACAGGCCACGGTGCTCGTCAAGCAGCAGCAATACGGCAAGGCGATTGAATTGATGGAAAAAGCCCAAAAATCGAATCCTAGAGACAATATACAGAAGTTTCTCGATTCCGTCAGACGCGTGGCCAATGCAGCGACTTCCTGATCGTGCTTTACTGCCTTGCTCGGCTTCATAATTCTCCAGAAGATGACCAGAAAATGGAACACCATGCTTGAGACAAGAGTCCTCCTCGGGTTCATGATGGCGTGGGTCTGTTTGTCTTGCCTGTTGGAGTTACGGGTGTTTGGGCAAACGACTGGGGGGATTCAGGGGAGTATTACCGACTCCTGGGAGGGAAATCCACTCGCTGGGGTGAATGTCACCGTCAGGGGAACGACCTTGGCAACGCGTGCCGACCTGCAGGGGCGATTTGCTCTCACCGGAGTTCCACAAGGAAATCACATTCTGATTTTCACCAAATCGGGTTATGCACGTGCCAGCATTTCGGATGTGCGCGTGTTGATGGGGCAGGTTGCCAATGTCCAGCTCGAGATGAAGCCGGAGTTTTTCGATCTGGAGCCCATGGAGGTGATATCGGATCCACAGCTCGAGCAAAGCATTGCCCTCCTTAGCGAGAGACAGGATGCGGCGGCTCTGACCGATGCAATTGGTTCTGAGTTTTTCAGCCGTGCCGGAGCCAGCAACGCCGCTGACATCATGACCAAGGTCACAGGAGCTTCGGTGGTGGGGGGGAAATACGTCTTTATTCGAGGCCTTGGTGAACGTTATTCCAATACCACGCTTAATGGAGCCGAGGTCCCCAGTGCTGACCCCGACAAACGCGCTGTTCAGATGGATATTTTCCCCTCCAACGCCATCGAGAGCGTGGTGACTGCCAAAACATTCACGGCGGATCGACCCGGTGGCTTTAGTGGAGGGTCGGTGGACATCATCACCAAAACTTTTCCAGATGCTTTTACGGCCCAGTTGGGGATAGGAACTTCCTACAACACTCAAGCGAGTCTTAAGGATGAATTTCTCTCATATCCAGGTGGGAAGACGGACTGGTTGGGCATGGATGACGGAACTCGATCTCTTCCATCTGAATGGCAGGAAGGACGGATCCAAAGTCAAGAGCTCATTGATGCCACAAGATCGGGTGGCGGGCGAACTGATGCATCAAGAGACGCAGCGGCAGAGGAATTGATACGATTGACCAAGGCCTTTGAACCTGTGATGCGTCCTTCTGAAAATACTTCAGGATTGGATCACAGTTTCAACGTGTCGGTCGGAGATACTAAAAAAGTGGGTGGTAGAGATCTTGGATTCCTCTTCGGTTTGAACTACGATCGAGATTACTCTTTTTATGCCAACGGTATCACGGGCCGTCACATGGTCAGTGACGCTGGAGTCGACACGGATTTATATCTTCAAGACACTAGGGGGATTGAAGAGGTCAGTTGGGGAAATCTGGCCACGCTGGCCTATAAAATCTCCGACCATCACACCATTGGTTTCAATTTCCTCTTCAATCACAGCAGTGAGGACGAAGCCCGTATCCAGCAAGGATTCCTACAGTCTTTTGAGGACAGTCATTTCAATACCAGCGTGCTGCATTATACCATCCGAGAATTGCGCTCCATGCAATTCAAGGGAGATCATAGTTTTCCAGAACTTCTCGACCTGAAAAGCAACTGGGTAGCAGCGTTTTCCAGCACCTCTCAGGATGAACCAGATTTGCGATTTTTTTCTTATGATCAGAATATCGATTCCGATCGTATCAACATTGCTCTATCAGGCTACGATCCGCCGACCCGCTACTTCAGAGAACTCAACGAGGACAATACGAACTTCAAATGGGACAACGCACTGCCTTTCGACGTCTGGGATGGTTTGGAGGCTCAGTTTAAGCTAGGCCTCTATCAAAGTTCCACCCAGCGCAGCTATGACGAAAGACGTTTTGCTTATAATACAACCACCAGTCCCAGATGGAATGACCTCGTTCAAGGAGGTGATGCCGACGCTTTTTTGGCTGACGAGAATGTGGACTATGAGGCCAGAGGACGCGGTACTTACCGATTCAATAAATATATTTATGAGCTTCCTTACAACAATTACATGGGAGATCAAAACATTTTTGCCGCCTATAACATGGTGGAGATACCCATCACTGAACCTTTGAAAATAGTTGCTGGCTTACGCTACGAGACCACTGACCTATCTGTCGTCAACTCGGGAGAACGTACAGGCGATTCATCTATCAGTGAATCCGCCATCTTGCCGGCGCTTAGCTCGGTGTATGAACTCAAGGAAGATATGAATCTTCGCCTTGCTTATGGTAAGACTTTGGCGAGACCTACTTTTAGGGAAATTGCCTTGGTGCCTGTCTTTGATTTCATGGGGGGAGACATATTGATAGGCAACCCCGATTTGGAGGTGACGGCCATTGATAATTATGACCTTCGATGGGAATGGTTTCCTGAGGCAGGTGAAGTGTTGGCGGCCAGTCTTTTCTACAAGACTCTAAGCTCTCCGATTGAAAAACAGTACGTTACCGCCAATCGGCAAGTTCAGTATCGCAATCGCGATAAGGCCACCGTTTATGGGCTCGAACTTGAGGGCCGCAAGAATCTTGAAATTCTTTCGAGGCATCTCAAGAACTACTCCGCTGGGGGCAATTTCACTTATGTGGTCTCCGAGGTCAATGTCACGCCTTTTGAATACGAGTACACGATTGGGAATGACTCCAGACCCTTGGCTGGGCAATCCCCTTACATTTTTAATTTTGACGTTTCATATAACAATGATCGATCAGGCACGATCGTGAGTCTTTTCTACAACATATTCGGCCCACGCCTTGCTGTGGTGGGAAGCAGTTCTCCTGCGAGACCGAACGCCTTTGAACAACCAGTGGCAACCCTGGATTTGACGATTTCTCAGAGACTTACCGATCATTGGAAGCTGAAGTTCTCGGCCAAAAACCTTCTCAATCCTGATGTGAAGATCACCCAGGAATACAATGGAAGGGATTACATTTACTCCTCGTATACCCGGGGGCGATCCTTTGGCATGTCTCTGAATTATGATTTTTAGATGGTGCCCTTTTTCATCACGCCCGGTGTGGTCCTGTTTCTTTGTCTTCAGATAATAAGCTTTCCTGGCAGTGGATATTTGGAATGATTCCCTCAACAACATGGAACTAACGGCCTTTCACTACTTTTTAGGTTTTACTGCCCTCTTCATGCTGATTTACAACACGATCGAGGTCGGCAGAAACGACGCAGCCAATATTGTGAACGCTGTTTTTGGCGCAAAGGTCTTGGATGCCAAGCGTGCCATTCTGTTGGCGGGTCTTGCCGTAATTGTGGGAGCTGTTGCCGCTTCTCCCGTCATGGAGACGGCTCGCAAGGGCATCTTTGATCCGAGTTCCCTTGGGAACCTTCAATCAGCCATCAATGTCTATCTGGCTGTTTATGTCACCAATACCGTTCTCCTGTATTCCTTTTCCGCTTTTGGTATGCCTGTCTCAACGACTGCCTGTCTGGTCTTTGCGCTTTTGGGAGGGGGATTCGCCGTGGGAGGAATGGATGCGATCGATTGGCAGAAAAGCTCACAGGTGATTCTTGGGATTATCTGCTCCATCCTGGCCAGCGGTTTTCTTGGTTACATGGTTCAACGACTGTTTCGATATTTTATCCAGGGAGATTGCCGATCCGACGCCTCGGTACAACGGCATGGGGCCTGGATCAGTGGTCTTCTGATCACCGGCTTGATTTACTTCATGATCATGAAAGGGCTCAAGAATGTTGCTTTCGTGAAAGTGATCAAAGCGTCCTTCTTTGCCAAGCTTGGTACACCGGTGGCGCTGCTCTGTTTATGGGGCCTTTTTACCCTAGTGATTGGTGTTGCCATGGTCGCTTGGAAACAGCGTCTGAAGACCTATTTATTTGCCAGCCTGGCGATCCTTGGAATGATTTCCACGGCGATTGCTTTTGGGCAAAATGACTTGGCCAACTGTGCTTCACCCGGGCTGGCCATTTTGATGATTCTCAAACACGGCACGCTTGCGACCCAAGTCGATGTAGCATGGTGGATGCTTTTTGGGTGTGGTATCCTTTTGTTCCTGGGCATGTCGACCAAAACGGCGAGGAGGGTGACTGAGGCAGGTGTGCGTGCGGGAAGCCAAGGGGGTAACGTGCGGCTTTATTCCCCCAAGTGGTGCCTCTCTTTGGCCAATTGTTTGGTTGCCAAGGAAGCTTCAACCGCACCGCAGAGCGAGGCAAAGGACTCGTTGGATGAAGGATTTCATTTCGATGCACTGCGCGCGGCGGTGATCACATCAGTGACCGGCAGCGTGATTGCCGTTGCTTCCGGTTTGGGACTTCCCGTTTCAACGACTTATGTCTCATTTGCGGCTGTCATATCGACTGGATGGGCAGATCGTATTTTCCATACAGGGGATGCTGTGGTAAAGATGGGGCGGACGATATGGGTCGTGTTTTGTTGGTTTTTTTCGGCATTTATCGCTGCATTGGCTACAGCCATTATGCTTCATATCATCTCTTTTGCCTGGTGGGGTATCCTCCTGGCTCTGGGCGTCAATCTGGCTATTCGCCAAATCATGCAACGTCGATCGGATGTGCATGAACAGAGGGTCAATGGCTGAAGCGTTTTTGCATTCTTTCATTCGCCTGAGAAAGTTTTTCTGTTGCAAAATTGTCACATGGGCGTCACATAAATAAGGCGGTTTGTAAATAACTTGTGAACAAATAGAATTTTCAAACGAGATTCTATCAATTGCCTCCAAGATCACAGCAAGTCATTCACAACCATGGAAAATCAGACGTTTATTGATGATACTTTTGGAAATCAACACGGGCGCTCCCTGCTCGCGCTTTTGCTGGGTGATGGCAACCCTCAAGCCAAGGATCAAGACCCCATGGTACGATCCTCATTTTCGACAAAGCCACCAACGGCCATGGCTCTTACTCAGCAGCGATCTGAATGCTTTCGCCC
>Ga0181591_10003650_pt1 | contig 13421 bp, 8 predicted proteins | sample 071ome_33_FD_133757 | JGI IMG/M metagenome (GOLD analysis project Ga0181591, IMG submission 133757) | Coastal salt marsh microbial communities from the Groves Creek Marsh, Skidaway Island, Georgia - 071412AT metaG (megahit assembly) | ecosystem: Environmental > Aquatic > Marine > Intertidal zone...
CGCAGGCCATCGGAGAGATACCGACGTTCTTCTTTGAGAGTTTTAATCTGGGCGCGACTGTCAAAGTGCCCAAACAGAAATCCGCCCACGGCGGTCATCAGAATCAGACTGGCGAGCCATAATAAACGCCAGATCCGGTATCCCCGGACCCGACGCTGAATCACCAGTTCGTCTTGCGTGCTGCCTTTCACTACGGCCATGTAGTTAGTATCCCCTGCCGGATTACGGCATCAGGGCCACTTGTTTTAACCCTGTCTGCTCGTCAAATCCGAACATAATATTCATGTTCTGTACCGCCTGACCCGACGCCCCTTTCACCAGGTTGTCGATCACAGACAACACCACCAGCTGACCGGTGTCGGCATGGTAATGCACTGCCAGACGGCAATTGTTGCTGCCTTTCACGCTGCGCGTCGCTGGGTGGCTGCCCGCTGGCATCACATCGACAAACGGCTCGTTGGCGTAACGCGCTTCGTAGATCGCCTGCAAGTCGAGGTCGCAATCCGGAAGGCGTGCATACAGTGTAGAATGAATTCCACGGATCATAGGTGTCAGATGTGGCACAAAGGTCAATTGTATCTCTTTGCCACCCGCCGCATGGGACAGCTCCTGACGGATTTCCGGCAAGTGTCGATGCCCTGCGACGCCATACGCCATCATGCTTTCACTGGTTTCACACAGCAGTGAGCCGACTTTGGCACCACGGCCTGCGCCACTCACGCCGGACTTACAGTCCGCAATCAGCATCTGATCGGTCAGCAAGCCTTTTTCTAACAGCGGAATCAACCCCAGCTGCACGGAGGTTGGATAACAACCGGGCACGGCAATCAGTCGCGCTTCCTTAATTTGGTCACGGTATACCTCTGGCAAACCGTAGACCGCTTCTGGCAACAGGTCTTTGGCGCCATGCGGCTGACCGTACCATTGTTCCCAGGTAGGTACATCCTTAATACGGAAGTCGGCGGACAGATCAATCACGCGAGTGCCCCGGGCAAGTACATCGCCCGCCAAAGAGTGCGCAACACCGTGCGGCGTCGCGAAGAAGACAACGTCACAAGCCGCCAGTGCATCGGCATCAGGAACAGTAAATTGCAGATCGGTATGACCACGCAGATTCGGGTACATGTCATCGACGCGTACGCCCTCCTCGCTGCGCGAGGTAATCACGGACAACTCTACGTTGGGGTGATTCACCAGAATTCTGAGAAGCTCTACACCTGTGTATCCGGTGCCGCCGACGATACCAACCTTAATCACTGCCTATCTCCAATGGATGCTTGGCTCTGTCGAGCCTGATCGAAAGATGAGTATAATAGCCCTTCCGTCGCCCTGTTAACACTGACAAGCAAGGAAGATCTAACGTGCCCCCGCTCCGTCAGACGTGGCAAAATCTCATCACCTTGTCAGACAACCAGATTGGCCTGGCCGGACTGGCGTTGCTGACAGGAATCCTCAGCGCCGGATTGATTACGTTATTCCGACTCGCGATTGAGCTGCCACTGGTGCACTTTCTGCCCATCGAGTCTGCGGAGCATTACGAAGGCCTCTCTCACGCAACCCGCGCCACTCTTCTGCTATGCGGCGGCGCCCTACTCATTCTGATGTTCTACTGGTTGCCAACTGAGCGCCGCGGTGTCGGGGTTACCCACGTATTACAACGCATGGAACGTCACCAGGGCTATCTGCCCGCGCGCAATGTACTGCTGCAATGGATCGCCGCGGCGGTCGCGATCATCAGCGGCCACAGCGTCGGTCGTGAAGGCCCGGCCATTCACCTCGGTGCTGGTACTGGCAGCTTAATCGGCCAACACACCGAATTAGCCCACCACCGCTTACGCATCCTTGCCGGTGCTGGCGTGGCCAGTGCCATTTCGGCGTCATTTAACACGCCCATGGCCGGGGTGATTTTCGCAATGGAAGTGGTGCTGCTGGAATACAGCATTCGCGGCTTTATCCCGATTATTCTGGCATCCGTGGCTGGGGCCATCGTCAGTCGTGCGGTCTTTGGTCACGAGACGGCATTTGATGTCCCAGCATTAGATATGACCTCCCTCTGGGAAGTGCCCTACATCATGCTACTGGGGTGCGTGGCAGGCCTGGTGGCTGGAGGCTACATTCTCGCCGTCAAAGGGTTTCAGCGATTGGGGCATGCCCCGCTCGTTATTCGCTGGGGCGGCCTGACCCTGACCACACTCGCCATCAGTTGGTGGCTCCCGGAGATTCTGGGCATCGGCTACGACACAGTGAATGCCGCGCTGAACGGCCAGGTCATTGTAACGACTTTATTGCTTCTGCTCGGAGCCAAACTTTTGTTATCGGCCTGGGCCGCAGCGGTCAGCTTCCCTGCGGGATTAATTGGCCCTGTGTTGTTTATCGGCGCTGCCTTGGGCGGCTTGATGGGGCAACTCTCCGTCTGGTTATTTCCGGATTACCAGGTATCAGTTGGCTTTTACGCCATGCTGGGCATTGGGGCCATGATGGGCGCGGTACTGCGCGCACCGCTGGCAGCGTTAGTGGCGTTACTGGAGCTCACGGCCAACCCCAACATCATCATGCCGGGCATGCTCTCGATTGTAATCGCCAGTCTGGTCGTCAGTGAGTTGTTCCGTTTGCCTTCGGTTTTTCAGGTGCAGCTCGGTGGGAATGTGCAATACCAAGCCCCCAGCCCAGTAAGGCAGATGCTGCGCAATACCTGGGTGGCGCAAGCGATGCAAAAATCGGTGATTGAGGTGCGTCGACAACTGAGCCGCGAGGCGGCGGGGTTTGTATTACAACGAGACCCGGACTGGCTGTTGATTGCCGACGAAAAAGTACTGATCCGCCCGGCGGCAATTGTCGAAGCAATGGAAACCCATCCGGATGCCGAGACCCTCGACTTACTCAGCATTCCCGCCGACCGCCAAACCGTTGGGGAGATTTCACTGAAGGCGAATCTCCAGGATGCCTTAGACCTGATGCAGTCGCATCAATTACAATGGCTCACGGTGTATCGTGATGAACGCAGGCGTCAGCTTGCCGGCGTGGTCTCGCGACAGGACATCGATAGCTACTATCAGTACCGGCCAAGCACCGGCCAGTGACTTCTCAACGCGGATTGTTATGACGTTTCTTTGGCTTAAAGCTTTTCACATGATTGCCGTCGTCACCTGGTTTGCAGCGATGGTCTATCTGCCTCGGTTGTTCGTTTATCACGCTGACACTGATGACGCTGTTTCACGTGGACGCTTTAAGCTCATGGAACGCAAACTTTACCGCGGCATCATGACCCCTTCGATGGTGATCGTCATTGCACTCGGGGTTTGGATGCTCACCATGAACTCCGAGTTTTATTTCAGCCAAGGCTGGATGCACGCCAAACTGACCTTGGTGATGCTATTGGTTGCTTACCACTTTTATTGCGGCCATTTGTTGCGGTTATTCCGCGACGACAATAATACCCGCAGCCCTATTTTTTATCGTTGGATCAGTGAAATCCCCGTCTTCCTGTTGGTCGGCATTGTGATTCTCGTGGTCGTACGCCCGTTTTAATCGGAAGGACAGACATGACTTACTCAATCCCACAATCTGAAGCCTTATTTGAAGCTGCGCAAAAGCACATTCCCGGTGGTGTTAACTCGCCAGTGCGCGCATTCAAAGGCGTCGGTGGTACCCCGATTTTCTTCGATCACGCCAAAGGCGCGTACGTTTGGGATGCCGATGGCAACCGCTACATCGATTACGTCGGCAGCTGGGGCCCGATGATTCTGGGGCATTCTGCGGATGAAATTCTCGATGCCGTACGGGCTCGGATGGACAAAGGCCTGAGCTTTGGTGCACCGACTCATATTGAAATCGAGATGGCCGAAGAAGTCTGTAAGCTGATCCCGTCAATGGATATGGTGCGTATGGTGAACTCGGGGACCGAGGCGACCATGAGCGCAATTCGTCTTGCTCGTGGCTACACCGGACGCGACAAGCTGGTGAAATTTGAAGGCTGTTATCACGGCCACGCCGACTCGCTGCTGGTAAAAGCGGGTTCAGGTATGTTGACCTTGGGTGTTCCGACGTCTCCCGGGGTGCCTGCCAGTGTTGCCGAAAATACCATCACCCTGAACTACAACGACCTCGATCACGTGAAAGAGTGTTTTGCTCAATGCGCTGACGAAATCGCGTGCGTCATCATCGAGCCCGTGGCGGGCAACATGAACTGCATTCCACCATCCAAATCCTTCCTGCAAGGATTACGAGAGCTGTGCGACGTACACGGCATTGTGCTGATTTTTGATGAAGTCATGAGTGGCTTCCGGGTTTCATTGGGTGGCGCGCAACAGTACTACGGCATCACCCCAGACATGACCTGTCTTGGCAAAGTCATCGGTGGTGGCCTGCCCGTCGGCGCCTTTGGTGGTAAGCGCGCCATCATGGAATATCTGGCGCCTCTCGGGCCGGTGTACCAAGCCGGTACGCTGTCAGGTAATCCTCTGGCCATGGCCGCCGGTCTGGCCATGCTGAAAGCGATCCAGAAGCCCGGCTTCTACGACCAGCTGACGGCACGCGTAAAACAAATGCTCGATGGCTTTCAAGCGGCGGCGGACAAACACGGGATTCCGTTTACTTCGACCAGCGCCGGTTCCATGTTTGGTCTGTTCTTTACCGAACTGAACGAGATTACCGGTTTCCGTGACGTGGCCGACCATTGTGATGGCGAGCGCTTCAATCAGTTCTTCCACGGCATGTTGAAAGAAGGTGTTTATCTGGCACCGTCATCATTTGAGGCAGGCTTCATGTCCATCGCTCACACCGAGCAGGATATCGACGACACCATCGCCGCTGCGAATCGCGTCATGGCTAACCTGAAAGGCTGAATCTGAATGGAGCATCTTCTGCTACTGGCGATTGGTCTTCCTTTGGCCTTGTTAGCCCGGCCACGCCCTGACTGGTCGGGTGAGCATGCCGCCGATTTCTGCGCGGCCCTGCTGTTAATTGTGTACGGTGGGATGTGGGCGGTATCGTCTATTTGGCAGCACACCGAGAGCCTCCTCTTGCTGGAAGCACTGAGCTGGTATGCGGCCCTGCCACTGTTAGCACTGGTCAGCCTGGCAAGATGTGCTCAACCTTTGTTTCAACTTCCAGCGTGGGATCGCGTCGTCTGGGGGCGCATTCTGTTGGCGCTATGCGTCGTCTTTGAACTCACTCGCCGCAACGGTAATCTGGAAGTCATTCCTCTGATCACATTAGCCATCGGTACCCTTGCCGCCATCGGTGCGTGGCTCAATCAGCGCAATGGCCTCACCACGCTGGCGATCATCGCATGGGGCACAGCAGTGGGCTACGTTACAAGTATGCGCCCAGAGGTCAGCGCATGGCTGCCGCTATTGTTGCTGCCTGTGCTAGTCGATCGACTGGCTCAGCGTCAACAATCCAGCGCAAATCCCTGACGTGAATCTGACATAAGGCGTCAGGTCTAACCTGTCACCGGCCAGCGACGCGGACAATAGAGGCCTAGTCTAAATAGGTAATAACTCCTACTGGGCCATCCTCATGCGTATTCCTCTGCTTCGTGCCAGTCTTCTCGTTGCTCCCTTTATGGCGATGTCTCCCGCGCCTGCGTCTGCACTTTTATCCTTCGACAACATCACCACAGTGGATGAAAACCTGACGCAAACGGGTGTGGATGTTCTCTCCCTACTTGATCCTCTGAATCTGGGACTGGTCAGTTACACCATTGTTGGCGGCGACGACGCCCATCTGTTTACCACCTCAGGCACCGACCTGGTGTTTGTTAATGCACCGGATTTCGAAGCCCCGGCAGATGCCAACGGGGATAATCGCTACGAAGTCATTCTGGAATCCAACTTACTCGGACTACTAACAAAAAACGTCGCCGTCGACGTGGCTAACGTCAATGACAGCGCGCCAGTCATAGCAACATCACTGACTCTTCCGGTCGACGAGAACGTCACCGGCACGCTGCATACTTTTAACGCCACGGACGCTGACAATCTACTGCCGCTGACCTACAGCATCGACGGTGGCGCGGACGCCTCTGCGTTTACTCTGGTCGGAAACGAACTGCGTTTTTCTTCAAGCCCAGATTATGAAGCACCGAGTGACAGTAACGGCGACAACACTTACTTAGTGGATATCGGTGTCAGTGACGGCCTGAATCTCACCAGCGTCAGCGTCACCATCCCGGTGAGTAACACCAACGATAACTCGCCCGTCATATCCTCTGGCACCAGTGTCAGCGTCGGCGAGAATTTGGTGAATGTTGGCTACTTACTGACCGCCTCCGACCTTGATGGCGATGTCCTGATCGATCGCATCGCCGGTGGCGTCGATGCCAATCTGTTTGAGCTGGTCGACGGCGAACTCCGATTCAAAACAGCACCGGATCACGAGGCACCTGCGGACGATGACGGCAATAATATCTATCTGGTCGATCTTGAAGTCAGTGATGGTCTGAACCTGACCCAGGTCAGCGTGGATGTCACCGTCACCAACGTTAATGACGTTGCCCCGAACTGGGTAGGCCCAACCACCGTCAGTATCGTGGAAGGGGTCACTCAAACCGGGCTCCTGACCAGCAGCACCTATGATCTGGAAGGAGATTCACTTAGCGTCACCATTGACGGCGGCGTGGATGCCACCCTGTTCGATATCGTGAATGGAGAGATCGTATTCCTTAGCGCGCCAGACGCGGACAACCCGCTGGATGCAGGCCTCGATAACGTCTACAACCTGGACATCAGCATTGACGATGGCGTTCATGTAACGACTCAGAATCTTGCCGTCGAAGTGTTACCCGATAACGATGGCGACGGTATTGCTGACGTCATTGATGCCGATGACGACAACGACGGTTTTGACGACACCGTAGAGCTAGCGGAAGGGACGGACCCAGAAGATCCCAACAGCACACCTGCGGACCAGGACGGAGATAACATTCCCGATAGCACAGATACTGATCGTGACGGAGACGGCGTACTTAACACCGATGAGTTACTTCGCGGAACCCTGCCCAATGTGGCGGATACCGACGGTGACGGTATCGACGATGGCACCGAGGGCCTGACCGATACGGATCTCGACGGCATCATCGATGCACTCGAGTCCACCTTGACCGATACCGACAGCGACGGCGTTAACGATCAACTGGACGCCGCCAACCTCGATCCGACCAACGACTCGGACAACGATGGCATCAGTAACATCAACGAAACATCGGCCGGCACGAATCCTCTGAACGGCAGCAGCACCCCGCTGGATACCGATGGCGACGGCATTCCGGATATGATCGATGACGATCGTGATGGCGACAATGTCGCCAACGCCGACGAGGCCACACGCGGCACTGATCCAGATCTGGCCGATACCGATGCCGATGGCGCCTCTGACGGCGTGGAAGCCCTGACCGACAGCGATAATGACGGCGTAATAGATGCACTTGAGTCCAGCCTGTTGGATACCGACAGTGACGGCGTTAACGATCAACTGGATGCGGCCAATACCGACCCCAACAATGACTCCGACAGTGACGGCATTAGTAATGCGGCCGAAACCCTCGCCGGTACCGACCCGCTTGACAGTGCCAGTGTCCCCGCTGACCTCGATGGCGACGGCATTCCAGACGGTCAGGACAGCGACATTGACGGCGACGGTGTCAGCAACAGCGACGAGGTGACCAATGGTACCAACCCGAACCTTGCGGATACTGATGCCGATGGCACCCCAGATGGCACCGAAGGCCTGACCGATTCTGATCTGGACGGCACCATTGATGCGCTTGAATCCACCCTGACAGACACCGATAGCGACGGCGTTAACGATCAACTGGACGCTGCCAATACCGATCCTGATAACGACAGTGACGGGGATGGCGTTGGCAACGCAGCCGAGACCCTTGCCGGTACCGATCCACTCAATAGTGCCAGTGTGCCAGCGGATCTCGATGGCGATGGTATTCCGGATACCCAGGACAGCGACATTGACGGTGACGGCGTCAGCAACGATGACGAAACCACCAATGGCACCAACCCTGTACTGGCCGATACCGATGGCGATGGCATTAATGATGGCGCCGAAGGCATGGTGGACTCTGACACCGACGGTCTGCCAGACGTCCTTGAATCCGCCATTACCGACAGCGATAACGATGGTGTGGCCGATCAATTCGACGACGCAAACAACGACAGCAGCAACGACACCGACAATGACGGCGTCAACAATGGCGAAGAGACGGCTGTTGGTACTGACCCGAACGACGCCAATGACACCCCTCCCGACCAGGATGGTGACGGCCGTCCCGACAGCCGCGACCCTGATCGTGATGGTGATGGCTACAACAATGGTACGGAGATTTCCGCCGGCACAGACCCGGATGATCCAAACAGCTATCCAAACGACCTGGATAACGACGGCATCCCGGACGCCAGTGACAGCGACCGTGATGGTGACGGCCTTGATAACGACACCGAAACGGCACGTGGAACAAATCCTAATGACGCCGACACGGACGGCGATGGCGTAAATGATCCGGATGAAGGCACCACAGACGGTGATGGCGACGGCAAGATCGATGCAATTGAATCCACCAGCGCCGATGCCGACTCCGATGGTGTCGCCGATCAGTACGATGCCGAGGACACCAATCCAAACAATGACACCGATAACGATGGCATCAATAACCAGTATGAAACCGCTGCGGGAACCGATCCTCGTGATGCCAATGACACACCGATTGATACCGATGGCGACGGTATCCCAGACAGCGTCGATTCGGATCGTGATGGCGACGGCGTCAGCAACACCGACGAAGCGAGCCGTGGTACCGATCCTGACAATCCCGACACCGATGGCGACGGTGTTGATGACGGTAGCGAAGGCACCACCGACAGTGACGGTGATGGCAAACTCGATGCGGTTGAATCAACGCAAACCGATAACGACAGTGACGGTGTCGCAGACCAATACGACAGCGATGATAACGACCCGAACAACGACAGTGACGGCGACGGCATTGGGAATTCCATGGAAAGCTCGACCGACAGTGATCCGCGCAACCCTAACGACACCCCACCGGATCAGGATGGCGATGGCACTCCCGACAGCCTCGACAGTGACCGTGATGGCGATGGTGTGAGTGATGCAGACGAGATGGCCAACGGTACCAATCGCGCCAACCCAGACACCGACGGTGACAGCCTGACCGATCTGGCTGAGGGTACGGCCGACACAGACGGCGACGGCACCATCGATGCTCTGGAGTCCGCAGTGACCGACAGCGACAACGACGGCGTGACCGATCAGTTCGATGCTGACAATAGCAACCCGGACAACGATTCAGATAACGACGGTATCAGTAACGACTTTGAACGCCAGGTCGGCACCGATCCGCTGGACGTCTTAAGTGTGCCGCTGGACCTCGACGGCGATGGCATTCCTGACCTGCTGGATCTGGATCGTGATGGCGACGGCATCAGCAATGATGAAGAAGCCGCCGTCGGCAGTGATCCCGACAATGCCAGTGACACACCGCCTGATCTGGATGGCGATGGTATTCCGGATTCACAGGATGATGACCGAGATGGTGATGGCGTCAGTAACGCCACCGAAGTGACTCAAGGAACGGACCCTGATGTGGCTGACACGGATGCCGATGGCCTGGACGACGGTGCGGAACTCGGCAACGACAGCGATAACGACGGCATCATTGATGCCCTGGAGTCAGCACGCAACGACTCTGACAGTGATGGCGTTGCCGATCAATTCGATAGCGAGGACCTGAACCCGAACAATGACAGCGACGCGGACGGTTTGGGCAATGCCGACGAAACCACTGCGGGCTTTGATCCTCTGAACCCCGACAGTGATGGCGACGGTCTGGAGGATGGCTTAGATGGCGCGCCTCTGGATGCCGCCTCGGATACCGACAGCGATGGCCTGAGTGACGCCTTGGAAGTGCAGCTAGGATCGAATCCTCTGTCGGCTGATACGGATCAGGACGGCATTGCCGACGCGGATGAACTGGCATTATCCGATGCTGGCTTTGCTCGGGATACCGACAATGACGGCACCCCAGACATCGCCGATAACGATGACGATGGTGACGGCATCGATACTGCCATTGAAAACAGCGAGCTCGATAATCTCGATGTCGATCAGGATGGTATTCCCGACTATTTAGATGCTGACCACAGCCTGGAAACCAACGACAGTGACCTCGATAGCCTGAGCGATACCTTCGAGTGTACCGTCACTCCGTGTGAAGACAGCGACGGAAATGGTGTGCCTGATTACATGGACCAGGACAGTGACGGCAACGAAGTACTCGACCGCGACGAGCTGCGCCCATGGATGGATACCGACGGAGATACCGTACTGGACTTCCGCGATCCGGATGACGATAACGATGGCGACATCGACCGTAACGAGATTCCAGATCCACTGAACCCAGCATCGGCTGACTTCGACAGTGATGGTATCCCGGATCACCTGGACGTCGACAGTGACAGCAGCGATGGTACTAACGACAGCGATAATGACGGTGTCAGCGATACCCTTGAGCTTGGCGACCGTGATGCACCGTTCGACTCTGATGAGGACGGCATTCCCGACTACAACGACATGGACTCCGACAACGACGGACTGTCTGATCTATGGGAAGGCAATGGCGATGACGATGTCGATGGCTTGCCTAACCGGATCGAAAGCCTAAGACTCGATGCTGACAGTGACGGTGTGCCCGATCAATTTGATGCGGAGAACCTCGCACCAGGCAATGACTCCGATGGCGATGGTTTTGCCAACGATGAAGAAACTGAGGCAGGCAGCGACCCCATGGATGCTAACAGTACGCCAGACAACGGTGGCGGCTCTACGCCGGGAGGTAACACCGGCGGCGGAGATGGTTCTACACCTGGCGGCTCTACACCGGATGGCTCTACACCGGACGGCAACGGTACAACTAACGGTGGCAATAGCACTAACGGCAATGGTGAAGAGAGCGCCTCATCAGGCGGTGGCGGCGCCACCAGCTTCTGGTTACTTGGCTTGCTGGCCAGCCTGCTGGTCACTGGCAAGGTCAGGCGCAGGCAGCCATCACGAGTTCGCTGCTAGCTCGCTGATACCTGTTCCGTATTTTAGCTACACCCACCCCAGTCCCAGACAACGGCCCTTTCATGGGCCGTTGCCTTTTTGTAACTGGCCCTCCGAAAAGCGCAGACTCGTCTAGACTCAAAGTTATTATTGCTTTTGTGTTGGACCCGCTATGCAATCATCAACAACCCAAGCTTTTTATATTCAGGCCGATGCCTTTTTCTTCAAACTGACCGTGGCCCTGTTTGCCGTGGCCCTACTGTTGGCCAGCTGGCACGACACCTGGGTTGAAGCCTTTGTGGTCGGCATTCCGGCGGTGCTGGTACCGTTTCTGGTGAGTCGAGCCTTGCCCGGACATCGACTTTCGCGCATGTCATTTGCAGCGTCACTGATGGTCTTTGCGGCGCTACAGATCCATCAGGGGCACGGCATGATTGAAATGCACTTTGGCATTTTCGCGTTGCTTGCTGGTCTGCTGTACTACCGCGACTACATGACCATCATTGCCGCCGCTGGCACCATTGCCGTCCACCACCTGCTGTTTAATTACTTACAGGAAAGTGGCGTTGGCGTTTGGGTCTTTGAGGTCAATACCGGCATTGAGATTGTGCTGCTACACGCCGCTTTCGTGGTAGTGGAATCTGGGCTGCTGATTTTCCTGTCGCGCAAAAGCTGGGAAGAATTTGTTCAGAGTATTGAACTGGCCGACATCGGCGCACACTTGCAGAAAGGTGGCGTAATCGATTTATCGTTCCAACTGCACAATCCCAACAGCTCATTTGGCCATACCTTCAATCAGTTCTTTGCCTCGGTAAACGAGCTGGTGACCCAAGCGCATGAACTGTCGCACAACATCAGCAACGTCAGCGGCGACTTCACGCGCACTGCCAGCAGTGTTGAAGAAGGCGCGCGCAAACAGAACGATGAAACCGACCTGATTGCGTCGGCAACGCTGGAAATGACCAGCGCCATGGACGAAATCAATCGCTATTCCGATCAGGCGGCCGAAGCAGCGACACAAGCCAATACCGTTGCCAAAGAAAGTGATCGCGATATCAGCAATGCACGCGCCGGCATCGAACAACTGGAATCGAACATCAAAACCGCCAACAGCGTCATCGAGCACCTGGACTCAGAGAGCAATAATATCGGCTCAGTCTTGTCGGTGATTCAGGGCATTGCCGAACAAACCAACCTGTTGGCACTGAACGCTGCGATTGAGGCAGCGCGAGCAGGCGAACAAGGTCGGGGCTTTGCCGTCGTGGCCGACGAGGTGCGCACGCTGGCGTCGAAAACGCACGAAAGCACCGAAGAAATCCAGCGCATGATTGAGCAATTACAGAAAGGTTCCAGCGAGGCCGTCAGTGCCATGGAAACCTCATTAAGCGGCGTAGTAGAAAGCGTCACTCAGGTAGGGCGCATTGATGAACAGCTCACGGCCATTAAATCGTCGGTTGAAGCCATGCACACCATGAACCAGCATATCGCCCGTGCGATTAACGAACAGAACACCGCGATCGGTGAGGTGAATGGCAATCTGGAGTCGATTCGCGGCATCGGCGAGTCAACGCTAACGCACTCGCGTGATACGCTGACGAAATCGCAAAGCCTGGCAGATATGTCATTACGGATGAGTGAATTGCTGGCGAAATTCCGCACCGGTGGACAGGATTACTACAACTGAAATTCCAGCTCATAGAGCAGGTAATTAATCATTTCGTCATCCGACGAAGCAAATACCCGAGCCCGCTCAAGTAATTGGCGGGCTTTTTCGTTGTCATCGGCAACCGCATACGCACGCGCCTGCCGATACAATACGTACGGATTGCGTGGTTCGATACGACGCGCCTGATCCAGATACGTCAACGCCATCGCCGGTTTGCCTGCCTGCATGGCGTCGTCAGCTTGTTGAAACAACATCAATACCGCAGGGTGTTCAGAACCGTCGCGATATTCGCCGTAATTTGTAGTCACTTCCGGGCTACCCGGTGCCGTTGCGCACCCCGCCAGGCCCGCCATGGACAAGATCAAAACAGCCAGTCTAACCATGATCGAATCTCTTTCCGCAGTTTGTCTGCACCACGTTCACACGCCCGACGCTCTCGCGTCTGCCAATGTGAAGGGAACGCATACACTGTAGCAGAGCAGCCATCCTCGAGTAATTCGCCCTGATCGTTCACTGGCAGATAAGTCAGGTAACGCGACGGAGTTAGCGGTTCTACACCGCTGCGCTTAAAGGTGTCTCGCCAAATAGGCAGCGCTCCACTGCTGCCCGTGACATTCATCGGACGATTATCGTCGTAACCGACCCAAATCACCCCCAGATGACGATTATCAAAGCCTGC
>Ga0181591_10003659_pt1 | contig 13409 bp, 9 predicted proteins | sample 071ome_33_FD_133757 | JGI IMG/M metagenome (GOLD analysis project Ga0181591, IMG submission 133757) | Coastal salt marsh microbial communities from the Groves Creek Marsh, Skidaway Island, Georgia - 071412AT metaG (megahit assembly) | ecosystem: Environmental > Aquatic > Marine > Intertidal zone...
AACTCTGTTGAGTCACCTGGACTAATATATGGATTTTATGATTTAAACCAGAATGAGTTTTTAGGCAGAAAAATAGATTATATAGATATCCTTGATCCAGAAAGAGATATCTATATAGCTGTTGCAGCTATAGATGCTGACGGAGATCTGTATTCTGACAATGAATTTATAGGATCATCTGGCTCGATAACATTTAAACCTATTAGGATTCCATTGAAATATGTAGCTCCAGTATATTCGGTTGTAATGAATCAGCCATCGGCAATAAAGGTTGCTCCAATCGATGCTAATCTTTCAAAGTTTGATACATGGAGTATTCCAATCACAAAAGGGTATTTCGAAAAGAAAATAGACATAAATGGTTCTTTTGAAAATAGTAACTGGAAAAATAACTATAGAGGACAGCAGTTAATCGGGATATATTCTACATCTAGCCTTTCGGAAAACAACAGTGCTAAGATATATGGTAGAAATAATTTAGACGTATACAATGAGGCACCAGTAATCCTTGATGATAAAACTATAAAACTTAGAAGAACTCCAATATTGGCATGGAATCATCCTACTAATTATGATTCCTCTATTTTTGGTATTGTTAAGCCAGTTATAAAAATTGAAAAAAGAGATTCAGTTAACTCTTCTTGGCAAGAAGTTCCATACTCTGAAATTAGAGATGTAAATTGTCAATCAGGTGTTATTAGCTTCACTAGAAGGATAGTCCCCGGTGAAGCAGCTTTGATAAGGGTCAGTTACACGATAAGTTCAAAAAATGCTTTCGTAAAAAGGGTCGGCTCCAATCCTGTGCCACTGAATCCAGTTCTTGATCAAGATTCGATATCATTTAATCAGCCACTCTTTATTTACCTCATGCCAAAAGAGCTTTACTCACATAGCGCAAGTGGAACCAGTGCAGGAGTAAGGCAAAGGGTTCAGGAGTATAGTCATACTAGTGTGGTAAATTACACCTACGATTCTGACTTGTTTAATAAAAACTCGAGCAAGTATGAGCCATTGGCACTCCTCTTGGCTGCAGTGTATGTTTCTGATAAGCCAGAAAATATTCCGCCGGACACTATGGACATAAGACTTAGGGGAGGCGGAGTCGTGCAAGATGTGGATGTCAATAGATTGATAAATGATATACCAGAAGTACTATATAACTGGGATGTTTATTCAGCTGACATGGAGGCATACGCTAGAGGTGGCTATGTGATTATCCGAATGCCAGAGTCGGTTAAAGAGAATTTTGTTGATGAAACAGAAATATATAATATTATAAAAAATAACTTAACGGCAGGCATTGTCTTTGAGTTGCAAGATATGAACGGGAATCCTTGGAGCTAAAATGCTATCTTCTTTACCTCAAACAGTTAATAGAATAGGGGATAATTCAAGGGTTAATGTATCTAAGCTAATTAGGGATATGAAACTATCTAAGACAGACGCTACTTCTTTGGTTTCTTCCATGTCAGCATACTCCGCTTCTTCATATTTTACTTCGCAAAAAATTCCCGCTCTCAGTGTATTGAATAGGGATGTTTTTATAGATCTTTTTAGAGATTCTTTTTTGAGAATGAGGGAGTTATATAGGAGAGCAAATTCAGCTGGACTTGTTATCAATTCTATGATAGATATATACACTTCTGAAATAGAGAAAATAGAAAATGATATTAAAGATTTAAATTTGTTTATAGAAAATTATGAGTTTTTGTCTGGCAAAGATGACTATTATAATTTTAATTATATAGAAAAGTTTGATAATTCGCTTAGGAGTATGTTTAGTGAAAATTATGTTTTCCCTGTTCCAGACAGGGATAATATATCATTCAGTGATAATGGTAGCGGTTTTGTCGATTCAGTTTCAGGAGTATTTAAAATTGGATCTTCAATGACTAAAAAAAATGTTGTGTCAAATATAAAATCAATTAATCTTACTAGCAATTATGGGTCATCGGTTACGAGTCAGAGTGATCCCATGAACGTTATTAACGACTCGATAAAGCAGGCATGGAATGTTACGGTTAAATCAAAAGCTATTGTAGCAAATGACCTACTACAGTATCAGAAGTATTTTGATTTCTCCTCCAATGTAACCCACGGTGCTCAGGCGGTAATGGAAATAGAGTTTAACTCATCTACCGAAATTGACACGATAAGAATATCTCCCGTTCACGGTAAAAATCTTAAGATACTTCAAGCAGTAGTCTTTACTGATAACGCAAATCTATCAGAAGATGGCGGGCTATCTCTAGATGATTCATATATAAAATGCTTGAGTTCTCCTAAGCTCTTGGATTCAATGATTGATGTTAAGTTTCCAGCTAGTTTAGTTAAGAGGATAATTTTACTATTTAACGAACAGGGTTATGTCAGAAGCGGATCAGTACCTATCAATTCAGAAGTTAATTCAAAACTAATGCAAGACTTTGTAAACAGGAGAATATCTGAAAGATTAAATTCTTTCAGTAAGATACAGGATATAGTATTCTTTTTATTTAGAAGAAAAAATACGGTCAAGGGATTAAGAGAAAGATCTTCTAGTGAATATGATTTTTACTCATATAGATTTCCAGCAGAAGTAGACAATTATTTAAATTTAGTAGAAGATGAACTTTTTACGGTTAATAATACGGATTATCAAGATAGACCAATATTTCATACTTCTCCAATATTTGCCGATTTAGTTTTGTCAATGTCTTCATACTTTGACTCATACAATGACTTTATCGATCCTTCAATATTCGTAGAGGGCCAGAACAGGAGGTCAATTAGCTCAATGCTACCTTCGGGTTCTTCTAATCTTATTTATGATAATAAGTACCAGAATTTTGACACGCCCATAAAGAGCTCATCCCTAGAGCAGACAGTTAGACTTATGGCTACAGGAGAAAATGCAGATGTATACGAATATTCATTTGGTATAAGGTCGGTAGACTTCTACTTAACAAATACTCAAACGCAAATCGATAATGATAAAGCATGCTTCGTGAGTTCAAAAATAGATTCACCTGGTCAGATAATAGGTCTAAAGGCAAAAATTAAGTCTGACACTTCTGATGTAGCAACTTTTGAATCTCAATTTGATATAGAATCACTGTTTTCTTATGAGTTTTCAGTAACAAATAGGCAAAATCCGGTAAACGAATCCGATTGGATTCCAGTAATGTCGTATGAGAAAAATTCTGTTGATTCAGAAGTTGTATTTTTTGACACTAATTCACTCGGAGCCAAATTAAGATTTAAGGCAATCCCGTCTTCAATCACCCTTTATAAAAATGGCCTAATAGATCAATCAATTAAGTACACTTATACGTACGCAAATCGAACTATATATTTGACTAATCCTCAGGATATTGATTCTTCAGCAATATGGTGTGTGAGCTATATTCCAGATTTGAAAAATTCTAATCCATTTGAGTTAGATTTCCAAAAGATATCGTCTCTAAATGAAACAACAAAAGTGTACCATGGCTCACAGGGTGGTGGAGAAAGATTCTCATCTAGCGGAAGTAATGGTGTAGTAACACTATCTCAAACACCGTACATAAATTCTTCGTACTTGCAGTACGCTACCTATACGACGAGTATAGGGACAAAGTTTTCTGGACCCGCTACCGGATATTCTCCGGTAAAGATTGCACTAGATGACGGAACTGTAGCTACCAATATGACAAACTATTCCTCAACAAGTATCGGATCTACTTTTCCAAACTCTGGTGGAGTGTTTTTTATACAGAATGGAAAAAGAATTATTTTCAATAATCCAGTTAATCAAGGATTTACCGTTAACTATGAATACTCATCTAGCGATACTAGGTTCAGATTAATTGTAAGAAAAAATGTTAGAGAAGCAATCCCCGCCGCTATAGATTCTGTTATTATTAAGGCAAAGGTAAATAGTCAAGATCCTTACTACGATAGACTTAAGACGATAGGGAGAATTTAGGAAATACCATGGCACAGATATCTTCGAACGTTTTAGCTTATCAGCAAATATATGAAAGGCTAAGATCTTTTTTCCTTAGAGATTCTAGAAAAGAGTTTGAATCTAATCAACAAAGATTAGAAGAATATAACGCTATTCTTTCTGATCTGCATTATTCAATCTCCGCTCCTTCGGCAAAATATATTCCTTACATAAAAGGTGAGCCACCAAGCTCTGAAAAAATAAACAAGTTTACTCAAGCACTAGCTTTAGACATAAGAAATATATCGAGTCAGTCAGATTTTCTATCAGCAAAAGTAATTAATGCATTCAATATGTTTGCCTTGGAAGTGGAAAATGAAAAGTCATATTTAGATAGAATAGGCTCTAAGGCAAAGATACTGCAGATGTATAATAGGTCAGAATCAGAAGACTTAGTTTATTTTGGTGATTCGTTTGAAAATATGGACTTTATGGATATAGCAAAAATCAAACAGGGGAATATACCTCTTGTTAGAAATGGTTTTGCAACCTTTCCAGTTTCAAAGAGTTCTGCTAAAAATATTTCAAGTATCCAGGTACTAAATGGTAATGGATTTGCAGGTAATGCGCATCAGGTAATCGATGACCTGAGCGAAGAGGGTGAATCTGACTATAAATTTGTAGGTATTTCTTCTCCATTTATAGGAAATGCAAAGTCAATATCGGACGCAAATCCACTAACATACTTTGAATATGAGGCACTAAGTATAGATAAGTCCATTTTTACTGGAGACAATATTCCTTCAGAAAATGAGTTTAAATATGTTGCAACATCTAGTTATTCAGAAGATGTAGAGCCGGGTTCTTTGGTTGACTGGTCAAGTTTCTCCTATGAGGATGATGGTCCTTTAACCTGTACAGTGTCTTTGAGCGGAAATAGCTCTAGCATAATGAACTCCTTAGACATAGTTCCGTATTTTAAGTCGCAAAAAATGTTAACGGTTAGTTCGATTAAAGTTTACGGTAGAGATGGAGTTTATGAAGAGATTTTATCTGAGTCCATATATATAGGATCTTCCATGAGTCCTCTTAATATAGATATTGCCAGGAATTATTTCTATAACAAAGCGAATGTAAAGTTTTCGGAAAGAATAGTGTCGAAAATTGATATTACATTTGAGCAAAACGACTTCTATGATATAAACATACTTCATTCATACTGGAAACCTAATTATGATGAAGGCGCAGGAGAGGGTAGTCCGTTTAAAGATCTTTCTAGATTTAATCCTGATTCTTTAACTGGATACTCTTTGATTGAGTATAATCAAAAATCTTTAATTCCAAAAATAGATGATCCATTTTATTTCAAGAAAAATGACAACATGTATATGTCTCAGTTGGTTTCACTGAAAAAAGAGGAATACAACGATAACTTTTATGCAATAAAATTTACAGATGTAACAAGTGGTATAGATTTTTATTTTTCATCTTTTGATAACTTTGATCCAGAGCAGGATTCTTATCCTCAGAATATAGTATTTAGTGACAAAATTGAAACCTACGCTTCAGCAGATAACTTGTCCACAAGGAGGTATCCTACTGAGGAAGAGGGGCAAATTGATTTAGATAATTTAATACAATTCTTTGAAAATGTTGGAACACTAATTTCAGGAACGCAATATGAATTGGCTACTGATATCTTATTCTCTCAGGGTAATGAGCCAAGTGGAGTAGATCCGAATACTGTGGTTATAGATACTTCGGATGTGAGAATTGAGCTGGATTCAATACTGGTCAATCCTCCTGAAGAAAAATATTTAGTTCCCCTTTCCAGGGAAAGTGTGGTTCTCGCCGCAAAAAGATTTACCATAGGAATTAGAGATATATCACTTCACTATGAAGAATATGATTCCTCTATGGAAATAGTGTCCAAGCCTTTTGTATTCCCCTCTGAGCTTGAAACTATAATGGTTGACGTAGATATGTCAATTGATCCAGTTCATGTTAACGACATTAGTATCAATTACTATATATCAGTAGAGGATGGAAAATGGATAGAGATATCCCCTATCAGCTTAAGCTTTTCTGGAATACCAGAAGTAGTTAGCTTTAACAGTAGAACACCTACCTCTCAACAAATTTCTGGAGTTAGTTACTTTAATCATCCCGATGTGCCAAGTGTAGTCGATTCTTTAAGATTTAAGATAACTGCAGCTAAGAGTAAAAATATAAATATAAGTCCAAAAATAAATTCATATCAAATAATTGGTAAGGTTAAGTTGTAATGGATATTTCTACAGTACAGAAAAGAAAATTTTTAAAGAATCTGAATAAGCTGTATTATTCAAAGGGTGCCAAACCTTCACCGCAGGAGATTAGAAACGCATACGATGCTTACTTTAACGTAAATAAGTTTGGTCAACCACTTGATATAGCATACGAAGACTTGGAAGCTGTAGATATGATAGACCCATTCATGCTTAATGAGCTGATGGCTAATTCTCTTTTAAACCTAGAAGTTCTTTATGATTGTATATATCAAAATAATTCGGAGATATTTGAAACAATTACAATATTAAATAAAAAGATGGAAGCCCTAAGAAAAAAGAGGGCAAAACTGGAAGATAGAATAGACCAAATTTTATTTGAGAACGCAAATTCAGATGGATATTTCTATTCGTATTCGGATCAGTTTACAGACTTATCTAAGGTCGATTTATCTCTGACATCTGCACACGTTGATTTGATAAATAAAAAAGTAGAACTTCCCTATATAACTTCTGATTACTCAACTTCAATTACTAGAAATAGACTAATACCTAATTCCGTATCTTATTCCGTAGTTGTTAATGGCGAGAATACTATACAAGATAGAGATATTGAAGATCCCTCTAGCATGTTTGATGGATTAAATGATACTTACTGGATAGAAAAGGTTGCTCTTGCAAAACAAAGTGTTGTAACTTTAACGCTTCAGATTCCTCTTACAGGTTCTGCGGCTCAAGTTTCGAGAATAGATGGAACGCTATTGACAGCGTCACCTTGTTCTATATACTTAAGGTGCGTATCTGCTAATCCAGATAAAGAAGATCAAATATTCTCAAAGAGCTCTGATTCAGATTATGATTCTTTTTCTTTCAGATTTGATTCAGATTTATACTCTAGTGCAACTTTGACTCTAGTTAAGGTGGAGCCTGATGAAGTCGTTGATTCTGAAAGTAGTCCATATGTCTATCAGTTCGGCATAAGGGAGCTTATAATTGGTGCAAGATACTATGAGCCAAATGCAAACTTGATCTCCATGCCGGTTTCAATAAGTACTGATGATAATGAGTTACTCGATATATCAACAGTTGCCATAGAAGTAGATGACGAGGTTCCTTCAGAAACAACCATTAAATATTATGTTGCAGCAGACGTTAATCAATCAGACGATCTTAAGATATCTAGTTTTGACTGGAAAGAAATAGAGCCTGTTAATCGCAATGTAAAGGAAAATTTAAAGTTTGTATCACTGTCATCCAGTAGGCTGAGATCTAAAAAAATAGGTGGCTCTAATCCAGATTTGGATTTAATTCCTATTGTAACTTCTTCAGAATCCAATATCAATTCTGAACTCAATCCTTTTACGGTTCCTTATTCATCTATATCTGCGTATAGAATATGTTTCCTTAATTCAGAAGAAAGTGTAATATCTCCATATATATTGTCTGGAGTAGGTAATTTTCAGCACTATGGATTAGTTCATTCTAACGGAAAAGTAGATGCTACTTATTATAAAGATCCTACCTATTGGTCAGATTTAGTTGCAAATTCTCCTGGACAGGTAATATCGTCTAGGCTTGAAGGTCAGATATCTTCTACAACAACTCCAATTCAGAACCCAAGCTCTGGTTTATTTAAGACTAAGCTTCTCTGTGATGAGCCAATTAGCGTTACGCATACTGTGGTTAAAGAGAATTACGACTACAACCTTTCAATATACTTAAATAACGCTCTAATAGCCGACCTACCATCGGGAACTATATCTTCTTCTATTGAATGGGATTTTGTTGTTGGAACAAATACAATAGAGATTTATTACGATAAAGCATTATCTACATCAACTGGCTTCAATTTAATGTCGGGTAGTAGCTTGGAGCAATATGGAACAGTATTCATAGAGTATTACAACTATGTTGATCCGATTGAGTTTAGAAGAAAAGCCTTAGGGGCTAGTGCATTATTTACTATAGATAATATTTTTGGGCAGAGGCAATTAATTTCTAACAGATACATTGATTCTGGGTCTACACTTAATTACTTTACAGATAAAAATGATAATGTTACTTCAGTTAGATACAGGGTTTCGATGAGGAGATATTCGGATCCACTTCAAACTCCAGCACTTAATTCGATAAAAGTTAGATTTAGAAATTCTTGAGGTATCAATTATGGCCATAACATATACCGCTAATACTATAAAAAATAGAAAAAAACAACCCCTACTCAAAGTAGATAGAGTTAAATATAGATCCCATAGAGATAGTCAGCAGGAAAATGTTGAGACTAATTTATTGAAAATTGATTTGTCTAGAATTTTGAATGACCTAAATGCTGTAGATGATGCGGTATTAGTGGATCTTAGGTATTTAATCGGTGATATTTCTGACCAAACAGAGAGCACTGATTTACAAGGGGGCTTGTCTTATGAGGTGCCCGATCTTCAAATATACTCCGACGATATTTCTCAGATTAGTGACCTTGAAATACAGACTTTAAGCATGGTCTCCTCAAGACTATCGAGGCTTAAAAATAAGATATCTAGATTAGAAAAGGATAGCTAAAATGGCTGATATAATAAACAGCAAAAAAAGAGACTATAAGCATAATGGTCCAGTAGAAAGTACTGATTACAATTCTAGGATTGAAGAAAACTATAAAGATCTAGTATATCTATATAATAAGGCCTCGCTTCTTGACATAAAGTTGAGTAAGGCTTTTGAAAGAGTAATAAAAGATCAAATGGCACTTATCAATACCGTAGTTGATCTAGAGGATAGGGTGGAATCCTTAGAGAATTCTAGCAATACAATTTCTCTAACATCTTATAGTCAACTAGATTACTCAACATTTGTTGGGACATCTTTTGCCATTTCAGCTACGGACTTACTTCATTTTGATCCAAAGTATAATATCATAACACTACCTAAGGTAAATAGTGGATCTTATTCGAGAGTCAAGTTTTCTGACCCAGTCAGCGGGCAAGTTGTACCTCCTAGTTTTAAGTCTAAGATTGAAAATACATATTCAGGAACAGATACAAACGGTGCTGTAATAGAAACCACTCCAGTATATAATTCTGTACTCGACTCAATAGACAAGGTGTGGCAGAGAACAGTGGTAGCATCTTCGTCTTCCGCTGCAGGTGCTCAACTCATGCTGTATATAGAGGTTCCAACTGACGTTGCTGCTTCTTTGAAGAGTAACTATATTCAGCTAACTACTTTCCCTGTATTTGGGGTTGATATAACTTCGATAGAATATACCAGTAAAACATCTCCATCTTTGAATCAAAATGATGGATGGACTCCTCTTAACAGAACCGGATTGTATGACGGCGAACAAGATGCAGTTGGGAATGTACCTCCAGGCGGGTGGAATGTTGCGGGTTCAGATGAAATAAGTAATTGTGGACCAGTTAAATTCTTCTTTCCTGATACTGATATCACTGCAGTAAGAATTAAAATGAAGAGAAGAGATTATTTTGTAGAAAACTCAAGATACATATATAGTTATGGGCTATCTGATTTTGATATAGGATTCTGTAAGACGCTACCTTCTGGCAGAACTATTGTTAAATTTACGCCTAACAATGGAGATACGATTAGTAATATTTTATCGGTAACACCAAAAATATATAACGTTCCTAGAAGTCTTATATCGTCATGCTTCTCATACAGAGTTATATATGAGAGTGGAGGGGCTTACAGCACGACTAATCCTGGTTCGTCTAATTCCGTTTGGATTGAGGTAACCCTAAACAAGCTAGATAATACTACTGCTCCCGTTCTAACTGACTTAATAATTAGTTACGATTAAGTTAGAAAGTGAAATTTTAAATTACTATATAACCATACCGTTTACAAGGAGAAGAAAATGGCTACATCTTATGTTGGTCCAAGACCAGTATTAAAGGGTAGAAGTACCGCCAATATGGTCAATCCATATAGCAACATGAATGGTGAAGCAAAAGGTGCTGGCACGTATTCATTTTACCCACTTTATAGCACTGATCACGTATTGGACGGTGCTCCCGATAATCATTTTGACCCAGGTACAGGGCAATTTCCTGGCAATGTATTCCTTTCACAGCTATATAATGGCAGTACCCTGTACGTCCATCCTTTGTCTGGTGATTTTCCTGATGGCAAAGCTACTTATGATGGAGCTCGCTTCCGTCCACTAGAATTTAAGGGCCTTTCAGGCGCATCGGCATTCCCTTCATCGTTTGGACATGCACCAGACAGAGAAAGTGACTATAGCCTTTATAGCAACTATATCTTTGATGGCGTTGATTCCGCAGAAGCTTTTGCCGGTTTGGGCCATGCCCAGAGAACGGAAGCAGAAGGTGCCCCAGCGTCTTTCGGTTTCTTCCAGCCAGCTCGATTCAACGGCCTTGCCAGTACTCAGGTGTTTACCTCAGGGTATGGACAAGATAATGTGACTGGAGATTATGGTCGTGAAAAGATTAAAGAATATAAAGGGGTTCCATCCGGAAAAGTTCTCTGATGCTCTGGCTGGTCCATTAATTCTGGATAGAGAGCTTAAAAGATCCGGAGCAACAGCGTGGGCCTGCCTAGCATTGGCGATTATAGCGTATGACGTTTATGCTATAAAGTCCAAGAAGATTGAAACTTTAACAAGATCTTTTTGGAGATTAACAGAAAAACCAACAACAGGTAGTATATTTATAGGAGTGTGGCTAGGTTTAACTTTTCATCTTCTTATAGAGAAGCTGGTCAGAAAGAACTTATCATATAAAGGAGTTAATTCATGATAAAATTATCCGAAGCAAACAAGAGAATGGTTGCGTCGTATGCACGTAGCGTTTTAGGTGCAGCAGTTGCAACTTACGCTGCTACAAATGATTGGGCGATGGCCCTGAACTCGCTCTGGGCTGCACTAATTCCAGTCGCAATGAGATTTCTCAACCCAGGCGATTCATCGTTCGGTAAGAACGCAAACGCCTGATAAAATAAATTCAACAACTGCCGTGGCAGTTTAGGGCGCTAAAAATAAGCGCTTTGAGTGCGCCAGTCCAGTGACGTTATGCTATAATTCACTGAGTCAGGCAAAGGTTTAGACCCCGCCTTTCGGCGGGGTCTTTCCTTTTAGCTAGATACGTAGTCAAAGTAAGGTTTTAAAGGTTAGTAAATGGCTATACAGGATGTAAAGAAATCTATTGAAGAGAGATCACTATCTCTAGAATTAGCAGATAAGTACCTTAGATTGTATATTGCTAATATTGATTGGCATCCACATATTAATAGTTTATGGAGTAACGCAGTCAAGAAAAGTGGTAATGAGACTGTAGCAAAAGAACATGTAAAGAAAGCCATAGCATGTGCTACTATACTTCCTCTGGTTGAAAAAACTACCATTCCAGATCCACCCAGCAATTTACTTTTCTGGTGTACTGGTTGGAAGCAGTTTAATGAGCAGGAGTGGTTTGATATTCTCTTGGATATTTTTAAGGAAGATGTATTAATTGCGGAAAAAAGAAATAAAATAATACAAATAGGAATTATAGATCCTATAGATGTTTCTCCTTTAACTAGGCAGGCTTTTAATTGGCTGTACGAAAAATGCCTAGATGAAGAGATGTCAGAAGATACAAGAAAAGATGTAAAAGATAAAATGTCTAACATAGTGAGAGCATATGGCGGAGCAGTTATATGTAATATATTCACTAAGTATAAAAAATATGTTGAAGATGTAATGAATTGGCGTAGTGGATACTTCTTTGAAAAACAAATACATAAAGTGTATACTGTGGATCAAATAGTCAAGATTAAATCAGCAGAACTTAATAAAACTAACAATAAATATATAAAGAAAGTGGGAGCCTAAGATGTCCGAAAATGTAATTACACCTGAGTTTGTTTCACAATATGTAGATAAGACCCCGCCTTGGGGCTTTAATGGTATGGGTGAAATTGTCTATAGGCGCACTTACTCCAGAGACCTTCATGCGTTGAATAGGAAAGAATATTGGTTTGAAACTATAGCTAGAGCAATCAACGGTGCTCAGGAGATAGGTGCAGGCTACACCAAGGAAGAGGCAGAGCGCTTATTTGACTATATATTTAATCTAAAGGGCATTTTTGCGGGTCGCGCCCTATGGCAGTTGGGAACCCCATTGGTTCAGAAGATGAGCGGCGTATCACTTGTTAACTGCTGGATGACGACAATATCAAAGGTGGAAGATTTTCAGTTCTTGATGGATCACCTTATGGTTGGCGGTGGAGTTGGTTTCAGCGTTGAAAGAGCAATTGTCCACGATTTACCAAAGGTTAAGCAAGTCGATAGTATCCTACATGAAAAGACAAACGATGCTGACTTCATAGTTCCTGATTCAAGACAGGGTTGGTCATCTTTGCTGGGCAAAGTTCTGGATAGTTACTTCAATACAGGTAAGTCATTTTCTTATAGCACGGTTTTGATCAGAGGCTTCGGTGCCCCACTTAAGACTTTCGGCGGTACGGCTTCGGGTCCAGAAGTTTTGATTGAGGGAATATCAGATATAGGTAAAATATTGGATGCCCGTGTTGGCAAGAAGATAAGATCAGTCGACGCTCTTGATATATGTAATATTATAGGCAAAATCGTTGTCGCTGGTTCTGCTCGTCGTTCGGCTCAAATTGCTATTGGTGATCCTGACGATTTCTTGTACCTGCGTGCAAAAAATTGGTCCAAAGGAGATATTCCAGCATGGCGTGGGAATTCAAATAACTCCATTTTTGCTGATTCATATGATGAAATAATTGATGAATTCTGGAAAGGCTACGATGGATCTGGTGAGCCTTACGGTTTAATTAATCGTGAGCTAATTCGTAAAACTGGTCGTACCGGCGAAAAAATTAATGATAGTAAAGTTATTGGTACGAACCCCTGTGGTGAGATCGGTCTTGAAGATGGAGAGCCGTGTAATCTAGCTGAAATATTCCTACCAAACATTGAGAGTAAAGAAGAATTAATTGATCTTAGCCGCCTCCTATATAAGACACAGAAGGCAATTACTACTCTCGCCTACCCTTATGCTAAGTCTCAAGCCGTGATTTCTCGCAATCGCCGTCTTGGCCAAGGTATTACTGGATGGTTGCAGTCAACTGAGGACCAGTTATCTTGGGTGGATGAGTGCTACGCACAACTCCGTGAATTTGATGAGCAGTGGTCAAAAGAGTTGGGAATCAGTAAGTCAATCAAACTAACAACCGTTAAGCCATCTGGTACGCTTAGC
>Ga0181591_10003663_pt1 | contig 13395 bp, 5 predicted proteins | sample 071ome_33_FD_133757 | JGI IMG/M metagenome (GOLD analysis project Ga0181591, IMG submission 133757) | Coastal salt marsh microbial communities from the Groves Creek Marsh, Skidaway Island, Georgia - 071412AT metaG (megahit assembly) | ecosystem: Environmental > Aquatic > Marine > Intertidal zone...
CGTTGCAGGGATGTTTGCCAGCTCCGCTAAGTTATCCATGGGCACGACAACTGACTTGGCTCCGTTTTCAGAGAGCATAGTGATCTTGTCAGCAAAATTAATGGACCGCTCAATAGCACCACCTACCGATATATTACCCAGTACCGCAAGGCCCGCCTTAAGGTTCTTCTTGTACAGCGCAGACACAATGGCTATATAAACAGCTGAGCCGATGCCGGTTGATATCGAAGCGCCTAGCATATTGGTGACTTGGATGGTGATGTCGTAATTTTTAAGTGAATGCTGCTCACTCAGAATTGTCTTCTCATTGGCTTTAATGTACTGGTAGGTATTCTTGATGTTTTCCTTCACACCAGTATTACTGACACCAGAAATATTGAGCTTACCTGAACCTGATGTAGTCACAGCTTCAATGCGCACAAGAGCTACATTGTCACCGTCGCTCGTGCTGGTGTAACAGACGCCAGGTGGTAGTGGCGTATTTTCAATTAGGTGCGAGCCTTTCTCTTCAGGCAGACCAACGAAGTGTTCTTCCTGAGTTTCTTTGTCGATGTACGAGAAGTTGGTATCCCAGAATTCCATACCGCCAATGCGCTTTAACTGTTCTTTAACGCGGCGACGCATTTCAAGAGCTATCTCAAGGTATTCGCGAATGTCTTCTTTTGTAAATTCACCATCAGGATGCAATAACTTGATTAGGCCTGAAACGGTCTTCTTAACAGGCTTGGTATCACGCTGTTTCAAGTGTGAGCCTAATGAAAAGTATTCTTCAATGGCATCAGTGAAGGTAACGCGCCGGAAAGATTTCAAAGCCTCAGAAAAGTAGTCAGTACTAAAGCCAAAGTTGGCTGTAAAATGCTGTGGCGCGAACTTAATCATCTCCCAGCCAGGCAGATAGAAGTGGATACGATCTAGAAATGCTGTGTCGTTATTTACTTCATCAGAAAGCGGGCTAAATAGATGAGACGTCTGTAATACCGTTTCTACAGGCTGGTTGATATTACCGTTAAGGATAATTGAAGCCACACCGGTGATCTCACCGCCTGCGCCTGCACGAGAAAACGAACCGGACTCCATATAATCCTTCATCAGTGGTACAGCATCTTTGTCCTTAAAGATCTTGTCGGTCGCCTCATCAAAACAGATAGCATCCCACTGGCCTACCGCGCCCACTTTACCTGTAGAGCCGTGAACAAATAGTTTTGCAACTGTGCCCTGACCACCTGAAATCAGTACAGCATAGGGCGTAAGCTCTTTAAATACGAAGGACTTACCGGTAGAACGCGGGCCAAGTTCAATAAAGTTGAAGTTACTTTCCACCATTGGCAGTAAGCGAGCAAGGAGTAGCATTTTTATCCGATCACTCACGCCTTCTGCACTTGGCTCATAACCACAGCTTCTCAGCAAAATGTTTAACCATTCACTTTTGCTAAATTCTTTACGTTTGTGGACAATCTTACTGTTATCAAAGGTCGAGAGCTGAATTGGCTTAATGTTACTCACAACAAAGGGGTAAATATTCTGGCCGATTTTAATGTCTGGATCGTATTCGACGTCAATAATGGCCCAAATACCGCCCATCAGCATTTTCTCATGCTCTTTGACTAAACCATCACGAATATTGCCGTTACTGATATTACTGTTTTGGAGTTTGGCCCAATAAATATCTTTTTTAGCATCCAGCTCAACAGAGATTTTGTCGATGATTTTATACCGGCCTTTTTCTCTGATTTTTGAATGAATCAAAGAACTTTCTTCCGGATTAACATAGTGCTCGCTAAGAATCTTCTTAACGTTTTCCATGCCTTCCTTAATCTTTTCTTCATCATCGGTAGAGCAGGAATTGGCAATCAAATATTCTAATACAAATACCGGTACGTTGGCGCCAACCTTTACCATGCGCACCAAATCTTTTTTTACCACATAGCCTCTAAAGTGTTCTAACAACTTGTGGTCTAAATCATTCAAAACGGCCATCGCCTTTTCCTCTCTCGTATTCTTTTTAATAACTGGCTGCTATTTCTATGGTTTTAAAACAAAAGACCTTTAAAACAACCCACCCAGGTCTCGGTCGTTGTTCTTTTTAACCACAACACGATCCAGCTGCTGCTTCGTCATCGCGTCTACCAGTTGCACTTCTACTTCATCATGGCCATCAAAGGTGTATTCTTTGGTGACGTCACTATTACTCTGCACAGTAATGACATCGCTCTTGTTAACCTGGGCTTTGTTAGCAAAAAACAGCAGCATTACCTTACGTTCTTGTGTAAACAAATTGCCCTCGCCACTTTCCGCCATATTTTCTGCACTAAGCTTCAGTTGATACAGCTCACCAGTCACACTAGTTAAGTCGTGTTTATTGGCAATCGTTACTGGCAATTCACCCATGCCATCACTTTCTTGCTCCCAACAGAAGTAAGGCGTTACCAGCTCCTGAGGGGCTAAGCCACCATGTGCAAAGCCATAGGTTCCAGGAGTTTTAAACGGGTTCATGTTACGGGCGAAGTAGAGATAGTTGTAGTCTTTATAGCCCTTAGCGACTTCAATAAATTGAGGAGTTAAATCATCTTGCTTGTCACTGGTCCAGATAAAACGCTCATCAATGTAGTTTTGACCTGAAGGCTTGACTACAATCTTATCTGATTCGCTCAGCAGGCCAGTCAATACGAAACCATGGTCGGTGATTAAATAGACTTTTCCATAGCCGATATTGAGTAGCTGATTAATCTTTTCGGCAAAAAAATCGATAGATTCTGGGAAGTATTTGAGCGCCTTATGATTGAGCTTGTCACCCATGTCATCGATGTCTTTATAGGTACAAATTAATACTTGGCCCGATAGCGCCTGTTCACTCACTTCATCCAACCGGATGTAGTCAATATTAATGCTTGTATTTTGTGCCGAAAGATACTTTTCTCGCTTGTTTTGAACAGCCTCAACCACACCATTAGCCATGTAGATATGACTCATGTTGTTTTCAGTTTCAGAAGGACAGTCGGCCATAATATGTTGGCGAGTAAGCTCACTATGGCTTCCAAGCTGCTTCACCTTGATAGCAACCTGTTCGGCAATTTCATAGGCCACGCCATCGCCTACGATAACGGCTATTTTGTTGCTCTTTCCTGGGCTGGCATTCTGAGTATCACGGTCAATGATCGCTTGTAAGATACCCGTCTGATCTTCCTGATACTGGTCGAAGTATTGAAACCATTTATCTAAAAACAGCGTGACGTATTCTTTGTAGCGTTCTTGAAATGGCTCTAAAGCATCGCGTTGTTGCAAAAAATCGGTGTACAGATTACGTATGGCAGTATCGAGTTGGCAGAAGTGCTTTTTATAAAATTCAACGCATTCAGCAAAGCTGCTTAAATACGCCATATCCTTCGGATCAAAGTCGAGCAAGGTAATAATGTCGTTCCAAAACACAATGCCAAGCGCCTGAGCCTGCTTGCTTTGATGGCGTTGTTTGAGCCTAGCAATTAGCTGTGCTGTTTCTCCTTGAGCCAGAGACTTGTTGGCTAGTTTTGCACCTAGCTCTTTTAACCAAGCCTCATCCACTTGTCTGAACGGGTGGTCTGGGTTGACGTTCCAAATGTCGGCACTGTCTAAAAAAGAGGGCTGTAGCTTGTATTTTGCAAGGTATGGCTCAAATGAGCCGCGATAGCTCATGGAGTCCAACCAGTTGCCGTAAACTGTTAACAAGGTCTTGTCGCAATTATTCGTCACTATGCCGTTTAACATAGCCGTGACAACTTCAGATGCTAAAGTCGCGGCGGGCTTGTCGATATATTCTTGGCCAAGTAACTCATTCACCTTGCGGTAGAAGGTCTCGCGTAACTGCGCGTCGTATTTCTCGGTAGCATAGGCTTCAGGGTCGTGTACAAAGGGCAGTAGCTCTTTGTCTAAATCGAAGATTTCAGAGGCGCCTTTGTGGCTCAGGTCCATCCAGTAGGTGCGATCTTTACCCACGCTCACTTTTGCCGCAGCGATCAACTCGTCTTTCGGCAAGTTGATATTCAAATTTAAGGTCTGGTGGACCTTGTCTTTAATGTAGTTCTGCAAGTAACGAATTTCGATGCAGCCATTGGTCTCGCAATACTCGCGTGCAAAGCTCAAATCATCTTTGTTGAGCTGCGTGTAAATGAGGTACTTATGCTCAGACGTAGGATTGTCTTGCAAGGCCTTCTCAATGCGATATTTCGCTTCCAACTCATCCAGTTCGCCATTGGTGCGATAAACATCGCAAACGCCCTTCAGGCTCTTTAATAGAAAATCCGCCTCACCGCTTTCATCAATAAACACGGCTACAGAGTGCTGCTCTAGAATGCGCGCTATATCTTCTTTAAACCAGGTATCAATCATAGTCAGGCATCCTTACCAATCGGCGTTCAAGTATTTTTTCAGCTGGCCTGCATTCAACACGTCATAAGCCAGCATTTTCTTTTTCTGCAAAGGCGCAATGTTTTTGCCTACACCATCATCGAGAATCGGGTTGTAGCCTTCGGCTAATAGCTCGTCGATTTTTTTCTTAAAGGCGTCGATTTCCTTCAATTGCTTAAAGATGCGCTCTTTCTCATTTTGTGCTTCTGCGCTTTCATTTCCGGCAATATCGCTCTGACGGTTTTGTAAAGCGCGTTCGCGGTTTTCGATATACACAGAGCGTAAGCGCAGTAAGTTATCGCGGCTCCATTTGTAGATAATGATGTAACAGTCGAAGCCTTGTTCTGGGCCGCTGGTTAGATGCCAAATGAATGGGGTCTTGGGCAAATACATATACAGATTTAGGTGATCTGAAAGTTCTGCGAAGAAGTACTTATTCAGGTAATCATGAACTGGCCTGCCCAGCACAGAATCAAAGCTTGAGTATTGGGCAGTACTAAACCCTTTCTCGAGAAACTTCTCTTCGAGACGATCAAGAAGTACTTTCTCACCGGCATTAGGCACCAAAGGGATAATTCCGTCCTCATCCTCCATCAGTATTTCGCGGACCATATCGGCTAAAAATTCCATGGCCAAGGTTTGCATGCGCTGCTTTGGTATAACCTTACTTTGTTTGAACCAATACCACACGTTGATCGGGTTGACCTGATGGCGCATGCAGAACTCTTCTAAATCATTGTTCTTCTGGTATAGGTTTGGGAAATGACTCTCAATGGCCTCACGCTCTTCCGAGGAAAACTCAATAACAGGAAGGCCTTTAATAAACTCGTTTGTAGCGGTGAGCGAGAAATTATCTATTATTTTATTTTCTGCTATAAACTCATCTCGAGCCTGCGAGCAAATTGGCATTCCACCAATGCTATTTCCTTGTTTGGCCAGAACCATTTTTTTATCACTTTCCGTCAAACTGTATAATCTGAAAACTTCCTCATTGATCATGGCTTCCTGAACAAGTACCCGACTCAATAAAGCGTTTTCAAAACTAAAGTAGTCTTTTAGGCTCTTCTTAATATCGCCCTGAAAAAACTTATTAATTGGTGAGTCTGAATATCGAACTTCAAGGAGTGAAAATTGCTCCAAATATTGGTAGATAGAGATATTGCTTTTACTTAAAGGTTTCAGATATCCAAGAGATTCAGTCGTTGGTGGTGCAAGAGGAATTCTCTTTACGTCATTGGGCTGTTTGTTAACCGTAGGATTCAGGCAATCCGCCATGTAGAAAGCAAGTTTAGAGTTTAGAATTGACAAGGCATACAGGACATCAAATTGCGGAAATACAGCTGAAGATCCCATATCAAAAAGAACATTTTTCTCCAAGAGTCTAAAGCATACGCCTTTTTGCCCACTGCCTGAATAATTCACGCCTTCATTAAAAGAGACTTCTGCAGGTGGGATATTGTAACTATTTTGTTTTTTTATGTAATTGCAGTCGTCCTTCCAATCTACACATAACCAATTATTACCTTGCCACTTTCTAAACTTACCACCTTTTGTGTAAAGCACCCATTTCTTATCGCCTTCACCATCATAGATATCACGCTTATCAATTTCCCACCATAATCTTAAAGCACCGTTGTTATTTCCTGTTTTAACTCCCGAAACAACATCAGCGACTTTATAAAGTGGAGATTTAGTAAATTTCTCTCTTAATTCTTCACTAATCCAATAGATAAACGGCAAGCTCTCAATTAGCAGGAATTTACTTTGTTTTATCTTGAAAACTTGTTTATTTTCAACATTATCAATAATGTCCGTTAAGGCATGAGTGAAACTTGATTTCTTATGTTTTTCTTGGAGCATGGTATCAACATCAATAAATATGCTTTCTCTATCTTGTTTATTCTTTCTGAGCACATAAAAACAATTAGAATCAAGAAGAACATCGCCACCAAATAAATTCACTCGGTCCAAACCATAGTCGACCAGAATATCCAAGTGTAATTTGTTAACAATAAACTTACGTACGCCGTCAAATGTCTTGATGAACATAAACGTATTCGGGTGAATCATAGCCACTAAACCATCGCTATGCGTCAATTCGCAGCAACGCTTTAAAAAAGCACTGTAAAGATTTGTGTGAAACTTTGATGGCTTTTTATAATTTTCGTCAACAAATGTCTTTAAATCAGCCCCAAAATCACCACTATCGGTATATGGTGGATTAGCAGTCGCCACATCATATTCAGTCGTTAATAACTCTAAAAACGTTATAGCATCTCGCGTTTTACTGGTGAGAAAGGTGTTCGAGCCTGTACGTGCATATTGCTCTACTGCTTGGGTAAGGTTGCTAAAGAAGTTGGCCGCAAAGTCCTGATGTTCGGTGAGTTCTGCCTTCGCAAATAGATCATCCTCTGCGCGCTCTTCAATAGCATGTAGCTGTTTGTTCAGTTGCTCATCGATATGCACCAAAGAGCCGAACTTATAGGCGTATTGCAGATCGTTCCAGATTTTTTCAATCAGCTCTTGCTGATTGCGCTCGACTCCTGCGTCTTGTTCAAAGATATGGCGCACTTCATTGTATTCTGGCAGGTAAAAATCAGACGATACGACTCTGAATTTCAGCTCGCCCACTGTGCGGCGTTTTTTCTTAGCTTTGATAAATAAGCCCAGCTGGGCCAGCTGGATGGCGCGATCGTCCAAATCGATGCCATGCAGATTGTTTTCAATAATGAGTTTAGGAATGTCTTTTTCGTTGTAATCAGCGCCGTAGTTTTCAATTTGGTCCAAATAAAGTTCGTAATAGAAATCGAAGGCGTACAACAAAAAGTTTCCTGAGCCGCAGGCTGGATCAATCGTGCGTACTTCATGTAACGGTTTTGGTGTGCGCGTTTGCGTTGTTGGTGCATTGGCTATTTTATAGCGCTGTTTGATCTCTGACTGGGGGTACATCTCTAGGTACATTTTACCCAATGAGTTCTCCACCAAAAACTGCACCACCCAGCGCGGGGTATAGACCTGCGATTGCAGTGACACCTTGTTGTATTCGGTTTTGTCTTTGCTGTCTTTATGGGCCTGCTTTTTCTTATTGTTATAGCTTTCGTACATCCAGCCCAGTACATCATCACTTTGCCAGATGGTCTCTTCTGATGAGTCATTGGCTTGTGCATCAGTATCCACCGCATTAAAGGCGTCGATAATATCGTTTAAGCTCACGGCGTCTGGTAATAGTGCGTACGGGTAAGCTTTGCCGTACAAAGGCAAGGTTTGCCCTAACTCATCAAAGGCGGCTTTTAAATAATCGCGAATGCCTTCCAGCTCTTCATCACGCATGTGCGGATTCATTTCTAACCAGGCTTTATGCCCGAATGAACGATCACCATGCTCGCTTTGCTTGGTTAATATGGGCGGGAATAAGCTGGCAGCTTCCATTACTTTGATGGCTGCCAGGCGGTTGAATAGCGTAAAGGTTAATTCATCCAGTAATTTTTCACGGGCGCTATCATAACAGCCTGTTTCACCGATATGATTATCCAGCATAACGACGAAGCGTTCTCGCTTGGCTTTAACTTCCTCTGGCAGTTTTTCTACCTGGGCGGCGTCCATTTGCTTGGTTTTACCAAAGCCAAGCCTGGCGAATTGCTTGTCGAAGGCGGCTTCAATCAGCTCTCTTAAATGATCTACGTGGTCAGCTAATTTCATGGGGTTACAGTCCTTCGTTATTGATATTGGTTTCGACATCAATCAACAATTCGATTTCATCATCGGGCTTGGCGGCAGCGAGCGCCGTTAGCTGCGTAGTCAGCAAGGTTTTGTATTCCTGTACTGTCATCACCTTACTTGGTACTTTCAATGCTACCTTGCGGGGCTGTTTCGGTGCTGGTGTTGGGACTGGAGTCGGGGCTGGTGCAGGCTCGCCACCAGCAGGACCAGGATTTGGTGTAGGCTGCGGAGTGGGTACAGGCTCAGGCTGCGGCTCTTCTGTGATAAAACTGCTTTGCACAATAAGCAGCTCGCTATCTTTTAGCGGTGCTTGGGCGGTGTAGTTCAAAATATCAGATAGTGAAAAGCCGCTATTTGAGCAACTAATGCTGTACTCAAGTGCAGGCTCACCGACGACACGCTTGTCAGCGTAGGCTTTTAGGGCATCAAGCTTTTGCTGGTTTTGCTGGTTCGGCGCGACGGGATAGCTCTTCAGTTCACGTAAAGCAGCATCGATTTTACCGCTGAGAATTTGATACTCATGACTCATTCCAGCAGAAGCGGTCTTAACTAACTTGTAATAGGCATCTTTTACAACTTGTACTTGTTGCTGAAGATTACCGAAGTTTTTCACCATATCCTGCTTGAATAAGCGCTCGAATTCCTCATGGGCCTCTTCAATGTTGTTGTCACTGCGATCAGCCTTTGTCAGTTCACTGCGAACGTCATCAATAAACCGTTTAAACTCTTTAACTTTAGGGAAGTTCTTTTTGATGAATTTTTGTGCTTTTAATATAGCTTGGATCGCGTCACTGAAAGTGTCGCTATTAGTAAGCAAGTACTCGACTTTTTCGATGTAGTTACTCTCGGTAACCTTACCTGCGTAGCCTTGTAGATCTTGCTTTAAGCCAGCCACTTTAGGGAATAATGCGTCGAAGTCCTGGACAGTATCGCTCAGGTTGGTAATAGCGCTGATAAAGTGTTCAGCCATTAAGCGAATGCTGTCGGCCAAGTCAAAGTCGTTTGTATTCCAATCTACCTTCTTGCCGATATGATCCTGTGTTTCCAGCTCCATAAGCAGTTGTACTGCCTGGTTCTTTTGCGCAGCGCTTAACGTGGCAGTAATCGACTTAAAGGATGCTGATTTAAACTTAGTGGTATTGGTAAAGGCATCATGAACGGCTTTTTGTTCATGAGAGAAATAGGTGTCGCCATTAAACTTAACGGAAAGCCGACCTGCACGAAATAATGCTGCAAGTGTTGCAACTAGCGTCCCGTAGTTATAACCCCAGGGCGCACCGGATAAGTCCGTTTCTAAGGATTTACCATCCATATAGCGGGATTTTATTTTGGCGTTGATCTCTTCAACAATTTTAAGGTGATCACCGGTGAAATTGCCGTGTCCGTCGAAGAAGGCAAAATCATTGGCGGTAAATAACTTATTTAGACTTTCTTTATGTGTACTGAAAATCTTTGATACCAGACTATCTGAGAGCTGACTAGATAAGCGCTTGGTGTAGATGTTTTTCACCATTTTTCGCTGATTATCTGCGATAGTCCCTTTAAATGTATCAGCATTCAAAAGATGCTCGTCGAACATGTAAATAAGGGAAGCATTATGATACGCGTCTTGTATTAGCCCCCTCAAAGTGCGTTGTTTCTCTTCTCTTATAACTTCAAATTCTCTTATGATCTGTCGCTTATCGGCGTCCTTTTCATTTGAATACTTCTCCTCCATATAGGCGTAGCGCATGACTTCGCCTATTAACTTATCAATTTGGGAGAACTCAGCGGTATCTGGCACTAAGGTGATGAGTTCTTTCTGGTACTGTGTATCTAGTTTTAATTGCTCGATAAAATCTTGGCGATCATCACTAATGTTGAACAAACTGTAGGCTGTGACTTTTAAGTGCTTGCTACCTGCTGGCGCTAACTCATCGTCTTGGTCCGATAACACGCTAAATTTGAAGGAATCACTGCCATCGCTATAGGACGCAACAGTATTGAAGGTTTTGTAGTCCTTCAGATACTTTATTAACTCACGCTTTTTGCTGAAAAGTTCGACATCAAAATCTTTCATTTCTTCGAGCATTTTGCCCTCAAGATCTGATGTGATTTTGTAGTTGTTGTTTGATAGCAGTAATACTTTTGCTTCAAGTAGGAGCTTAAGCGCATCTTCGATTGCAGGCTTTACTTCATAGTAAGACGTAATGTCAGTAATGTAGCTTTTGGTAATATTTTCGACCGTTGGTGCTACTACTTCAGAGTCAGCTAAAAGGTGCATGGTTTTAAGCAGTTTCTCGCCATCAATGCTGCTGCCATTTTCCTTTAATATTTTTCGGCTTGTATCGTATTTGTTGACCAATCCTACTGGCGGTGCAGTTTGGGCCTCATCACAGATCGCGAATCCTGGTGTAAAGCTATACAACTCTTTGTCACGCATTTGCTTACGCAGCACATCAAACGTCGTGATAATCATGCCTCGTGCTGCGATTTGGGTTGCAACTAAAGCGTTTGAGCTAAATAAAAACTTTTGCAGAATATCGAACTGATATTTGTGGAATGGGTAATAAACAGCAAAATTTTCAGCTGACTCCGTTTTAGTTGGAAACGATGACTTGAGGTTGGTTGCATCGCTGATTAAGCCTTCATTTTTCTGATGATAAGCGAGTAGGTCTTGTTTTGCTTGCTCTGTTTTTTGAAGTAATCGACTGCGAATGATGACGTCTACTTCAGTAGACTCGAGGTGGATCTTGGTTTTAAAGCGATCGGTAACTTTGGTTAAGCTGCTGCGACTGACGTTGGCATTGTTAATCACGTCGTCGAGCTTTTCTTGTGCAATCGCAATGGTCCAAACTTTATTGCTTATGCTCGATAGCGATTCGCTAATCCCTTCCAAATCTAATAGCGTGAATTTCTTTTGGCTGATCGCTTCACTCGCCTCGTCGAAGACAAAGACCAGTGTTTCTTCTGAGTTAAACTGAAGGTATTTTTCCAGTTCCGTTTTAAATTTACTGGCAGAAAAATCTTCTATAGAAGCACTGTACACATTTTTGGTGTCTTCATAGTCTGATTCGCTGTAGCCCATCTCTGAAAAGGCTTTTCGCATGACTCTGGCAACATGGCGATTGCTTTTCTTGAGTTCATCCCAGTCCTTCGACTCGAGTTTTTGGGCGATCGCTTTGAACTCGTCATACTTGCCATCGATAAGTAGATCGAACTCCATGTAACCATAAATGTCATCACGAAAGCCGAGATTCTTTAGCAGATTGGCAAATAAGGTGAATGCTAGCCCGCGTTCGGTGTTCTGTTTTGCGACATCTAAGAACACCACGCGGCTGTTAATTGCGTCAAGGCTTCGAATTCCATTTTCGATTAGGCCTTCATCCGAGACTCCTTTAAGCCTAGGTATAAAGCGGTCTCTGGCGGGGGTTCCGTTAATAACGGGGTTATCTATGATATAACCAAGCATCTTTCCGAAATAAGATTTTCCAGAGCCATAAAAGCCTGACAACCAAACCCCTGTTTCTTTGATATTGGAGGTATATGTTGTGGTGAAGGAACTCAACCAAGTTCCAATACCTTCGGTCACGATGTATGACTCGATTTCATGCTGAATTTCTGTTTCAGATCGGTCTTCAAGGTCGATAACGTTTTTAATATCTTCTTTAAGATCTAACGTTAGTATTTCGTTAATTGTTGTCATGATGCTTTTAATCCTTATTGCACTAACGTACAGCGGTATTTAGACGCTGGTTTAAAATTCAAAAAGAAGATGTTGTCTTCTGAAATTTTCGATGGGTAGAAGATAACAAGAGGATGTTTTAGGCTCATAACATCTCTGTGCTCCATGATATTGACATTTTCTATGCCTGTTCCGTACAGGCTCCCACTGCGAATAAGCACTGGGATTTTGTCTTCTTCACAAGCTTGTTTGATGGCTGAAATTATCATGTCAAAAAGGTCAGGTTCCGGGTCTTCAGATCTAAAGACTACATGTGGTGTATTGCTAAAATCTCTGTAGTACTCGGAAAATGCATCCCAGCCATCGATGTCGATGAATTTAACCAGCAGATGGCTAATATCTATAAATTGCGCCTTGTCGCCATAAAGGTCTCTAGCTTTTTCAATGTAGAGGTTTTCTTCATCGGGCTGATAAGAGAACAATATGCTATTGCCACCATTGGCTTGCCGACGCAGCTGGTCTTGGTTGTCGATGTTAAAGTCCAAGTCAGCAAACTTTTGTTTGTGATCAGCTATATAGGGCATCGCATATATCCTTATGGCTATGAGTTAATTCGATATTGAGTGCCACACCATTAAAGCTCATATCAAAGAAGCCTTTCATTGAAAGCTTTTTGAATCGGTCTTGAATGTCTTCTTTGGCTATAAAGCTTGCAGGCAGCAATTCATTTTCAAAAATATTTTTTATCTCAGGTGAGAACAAATTGGAGAAATATACAAAAAGCACTAATGCTTAAGGCGTTGGGCGAATATGATTAAAGGACTTCACCCGCCCAGCTGACACGAAGTCAAATTTAGTCATTAAACTCAGATATTTGGTTGCTAGTCGATATAGCGTATCTTCTGACCAATCAGGCTTGTCAGGGTCATTTTTATCCGATATATCTTTGATATAGCCAATTATATCTTCTTTGGAAATTTGAGCGCGGCCAGAGAAATAGACTTTGGCGAATACTTCGATAGTGATTTCTCTAAACAGTCTATTGTTTAAGCAAAAATGCCAAAGAAATGCGAACTTTTTATCTTGCAGAGGGATTTTCTCATCAAAGGCTTTGCTGACTAATTCTCTATGTTCTTCGCTAACAAACTGAAGAATTGATTTGTTGATCGCCCAGCTAACTTTAGTGCGTGTTTTTGACGCTCTTATATCAAACTCATTACCTTCTGTAATTTTTGAGTTTGTTGACTCAGGTGCGCTAAAGAATGCGTTAATAATGTTAAAAATCAGACTGTAGTCTTTTATACCCGCTATATCTTTGATAGCAGTGTTGTACTCATCTGAAAGTTTATGATTAATGTCTTCTATCATTGATTAAGTCTTTCTTTGTTCTTTTCCTCACCGTCATAGCCTGGTGCAAGGATTAAGTTTTCTACGCCATATAATGTCTGCCTGTTTTGCAGCCAGAGATGATTTTCAGGGCCTGTTAGGATGTGTTGCTCAGAGCAATCTACATTCCACTTACGCAATACATATCCTGCTACGGCAGCCCTTACTTGAGCATTGAGAACCCCATTTGCCATGGCGTATTCAGCTTTGATTGTTTCTGGGTGTTTCAGGTTAGGGTGTGGTAC
>Ga0181591_10003665_pt1 | contig 13395 bp, 15 predicted proteins | sample 071ome_33_FD_133757 | JGI IMG/M metagenome (GOLD analysis project Ga0181591, IMG submission 133757) | Coastal salt marsh microbial communities from the Groves Creek Marsh, Skidaway Island, Georgia - 071412AT metaG (megahit assembly) | ecosystem: Environmental > Aquatic > Marine > Intertidal...
ACCGGCTGAATCTCAAGGTCCGAGTTGTCGGTGAATACCGCGCCGTCGATGTCGATTGAGTTGCCCTGCACGCCCGATCCGCTGTTGCTCGCCTCAAGGCTATTCAACGCGAAGTCCGTGGAAGTTGTCCCGCTTCGCCCGCCCGTCAAGTCCTGCCAGCCGGTAGAGGTCCGCTCCTGCTCTGTCCATGCGTACTTCCACTTGTTGTCGCCGTTCGCCGCGTTGCCGGTGATCTTCGCCCAAAACGTGTCCGCCGTCTGGTGGTTGATGTCCACGATCGCCCACTGCGTCCCCGTCGTGCCAGCCACCCACAGAATCTTTGCCGCACCCGTTGGGCCGCTGTCAAGTTGCGTTAGGTCGGTGTCCTTGATGTCGGCGCGGTCGTGGAACTGGCTGTTGACGTTGACTTGGCACTGGACGAGGCCGGAGACAGCAGCGTATCCAATCTCGCCATCACGGATCGCGCCCATCGCAATGGCAAACCGCCCTTCGTGCGTACCCGTGGTAGGCTCATCCCCATCCATGTAGACGCGCTGCAAGAAGGCATCGGCGTTTGTCGCGTGGTCAACCTGCACGTCGCCCAGCCCCAGCACGCCATACTTAGCCACGTTCGACCCGGAGTTGTTCTTGATGCGAATAACCGCAGGGTTGCCGGTGGCAAAGCTGCGCCCCGCTTGTCCTGCGGGGCGGTTCGCCAAGTCTGCCGCAGCGCGAACCTGCGCGTTGAGCAGGTCGGCCCTGCGCGGCAGCGGGTCGCCAGCCGATATGTGCGGAAATTGACTCACAGCTCTAGGCCTCCGAAGTCGCCGTCCTCAAAAACGGACTGCACATACGAGCCTGCGGGCTTTAGCGCCTCCCACCCGTTCGCGTCCTCGTCGGGAGCGTAGTATGTCCAAAAAAGCTCCCAGCCCTCCTTGCCGCCCGACACGGTAATGCCTTGCTTAGTGAAGCTGGAAAGATTCTTAGATCGAGAGAATCGGTAAGTCAGGCTCCAGTCGCTATCCCCCTGCCTGCTACCCGACATGCCGAGAAAAAGCACCTCACCAGCAGGGAAGGTGGCGAAAGTTGCATCATTAACAGTCATATATAGGTCGGCAACGGCAGTGACATAAGCATTGTCCACGTCTGCCACGGGCTTGAAGGCGGGAATTACAAACTCAAACCCAGACTGCTGTGGTAGCGAGATGCCATTCACTTTGTCGCCGTCCCAGTTGATCGCGTCACCGAAGTCGGGTGCGGGGTCCGCTCCGGGGCCGTATCTTGCAGTGGAGATTGCGAACTCAGTGAATAGCGACGTTCCACCGATCTGGAAGCTGTAGTTCAGCCCGCTCGACGGTGTAAACAGTCGCCATCGCACGCTCACATTCCACTCTTGGTAGTAGAACTCGGATGCCTGCGTCTCGTCGTTGACACGCTCCAGATCGTCGATTGTAGATGGGCAGGCGATAGCGCCGTGGACAGCGGCAATCGCCGCTGCCTCATCAGAATACCCGGAAGCGATGTATTCGCGGGTATGCTCACTGAGCGTCCCCGATCGGCTCGTCACTCGCTCTTGCACCCATGCCATTATGCCGCTCCTTGTTTACGATCAATGCTGTCCAGTTTTTTTGTCTGCTTCTTCTGCTCCTCCAGAATAGCCTCTTGCGTGTCGGTCGGATTCTGGGCGGCTGCGCCCATAAAGCTGATCTGCTGGGCAGTGAACGCTTGCTGGGTTCGCCCGGACTGCACTGCGCTGGCGTCCATGCGAGCGGCCTGCACTCGCAAGTCATACTTCTCATTGATCTTTTCGATCAACGCTTCATTGCCCGCCGCATCACGGATTGCCTGCTTTCGCTGCAACTCGATCTGGGCAAGCGTGCGCTGCAACCCCTCGGGCGTACTGAGGTCGATCTTCAACTTGTCAATGTCATCTTGAAGGGACTGCACTGCATCAGCCTGTTCCTTGGCCCGCTGCTTATCCTCGTCCGCTCGCTCCTTCGCGTGCTTCTTACGGAGGTTGTTGAGCATCACCTCGTAGAGTTGGTTCTGCTTGAATCGCTCGTTTGCATAAAATGCTAGGACTTGAGCCTCACCCTTGCCAACGCGCTTTGCCGCCTTAATAGCCTCGCTGGCGCGCTTCTCCAAGTCCGCTCGTCGCCGCTTGAACTGCTCTTGAAGTGCGGCAACCTCACGACCCTCAACATCCTCCATGCTCTGAATACGCGCGTCGGTGAGTTCCTTCTCAAGACTCTTTCGCGTATCGATTGCCTCTCGCTCCAACTGAGCCATCACGCCGAACCGCTGCTCCTCAGCCTTCTGCCGGACGCGGGCGATCTCCTCGGCAGTTCCGCCATTCTCAATGATGGCTTGCTCTTGCCTCATTGCCCACTCGTCGATCAAGGCGAGTTCCTGGGCAGCACCCTCGGTGGATCGCATAATACGAAGGCGAGCTATCTCGCTCTCGTGGTTGCGCCGGACATCTTGCAGTTCGCGGGCCAGTTTGACATCTAGGTTGTGGCTTTTTTGAGCGTTGGCGGCACGCACCAAGGCAATAGCCCTGCTGTTCTCGATGGCGGTTTGCAACTCCTCTTGCTGGCGAGCTTTCATAGCCTGCCGGGCGGCTCGTCCATCCGGCCCTTGGTCGGCGTCAAGCATCTTTAACTCTTGGGCGTGACGCTCCCGCAGTTTAACCAGCTCGTCGTTGTTGGCGATCTCGTCCTGCAATCGACGAGCGTTCTCAACCTGCAACTTGGCCCGCTCCCTAGCGGCAGAGTCTGCGATGCTTGCGATGCGGGCGTCTTGGAGTTGCCGCTCTAAGTCAAGCAAATCCTGTGCGGTTTCCTTAGCATCCGCCTTGGCTTGTGCGCGCCGCTTGTCGGTGGACGTTGGCCCACCCGTGATGGTCGCCCAGCCGTCCTTGATGAGTTCCACGCCCTCGCCAAAGCGGTCGGTGTACCACTTCCATGCGCTTGCCGCCTTCTGCATATTCTTGCTGAATCCCTTGGCATACTCATCAACGAACACGCCAAGCGCGGGGAAGTCTCGGGAGAAGTTGGATACAGCCTTAGAGAACCTGTCGGATGCAATGCGGCCAAGGCCAAATTCCTTGCCGAGCTGTACGAGGCCAACGCCCAGTGCCCCCACACTAAGCACGATCGCTTGGATGGCAAGCCCTGCGGGAGTCAGTGCCTTGGTGAATAATGACATCGCCCCTCTGGCGAGCTTCTGCGCCTTCACAAGCATACGCATACGCCTACCCATCAAGAGATAGGCGAGGGCCGCTTGATCGGTGGCGCTAAGGGACTGCTTCGTCACAATGCGCCCCGAACCCGTCATGCTCTTGGTAGTCGTCTTGTTGTAGTCGCTGACCCAGCGGCGAGCTTTGCGAACATTCGCCGACAGCGCCCGGAACTGCCCCGTCAACAGGACTACGGCAGCGCCAACGGCGGACACGCCCAGCACCATCTCAGCACTGATCGCTGGCACGTCACCGGCGAACGCCGACAGCGCAATAGTTGCCAGTGACAACTTGCCCAGCACGCCCAGCGTGCCAACAAGTCCGGCCCGCACAGCCCCAAGCGTTGCCGCCGACTTCTTGAGCGAGGCGTCCATGCCCAGCCACCGCAGCCCCGTCTGGGCAGCCATCACGCCCATGCCGTGCAGTTGCGACTTGGCATACGCGAACTGAGCCGCAACGCCAGCCGTCTCCATCTTGACCATCTTAGCCCAGCCCGAGTAGGCCGTGGCCGTTGCCGAGATGCCCATAATCGCCAACCCAAGAGCTGTGGCCGCTGCCGCCGCTCCAAGGATCGCCACGCCCGCCGCTGCTGTTCCGACAGCGATTACGCCGAATGCCACCGTCAGGGCGGGTGCGTGGGTGGCAATCGCTTCAAACCCGCGAGCCATATTTGCGAAGGTTGCGATCACCGGGCGAAGGATAGGGAGTAGTGCTTGCCCGACTGCCACCGTGAAGTCTCGCACGGCACTTGTCGCGGCACGCATTGCACCAGAGAACGTCTCAAGCTCCGTCACGGCCTTGCCGATTGCGCCCTGCTTGCTCATCGTCCGCTCGATGATATCCATACGGGCGACAACCTTCTCAAACTCACGGGCAGACTCGGTAGTGACATCCAGCCCCTTTGCCGCGAACTCGGCGTCGAGGGCTGCGGCCTTCAGGTTGATACCAAAGCGATCCAAGACTTCGGGTGAGCCGGACAGGGCAGAGATGAACCGCTGCAAGGCTTCCGTGGTATCCATACCCTGAAACGCCGCGAAGTCACGACTCAACTCCGTCATGCGTCGGCTGAAGCCGATCTGATCCTGCTCGCTGTCCACGATCTCAGCGAAAAAGGACTTGAACGTAACGAGCGTGTCCTCGACAGCGAACCGCGAGTCGCCGATACTGACAGCAAGCTCGCGGGCAAAGTTGCGGGCCTCATCCGCCGCTTCGCGGAACACTGCGTCCAGGCGGCGACCCACCAACTCAACCCGGTTTGCAGCCTGGGCCGCTTTCGCCAAGGCAACAACACCGGCACCGCCAATCGCGCCGAGAGTTGCACCCACCTTGACGGCGGATCGGGCGAAGCGATCGAGCTTGTTGCGAATCTGCGCAAGCCCCTTCTCCATCTCGGCAGCCTCAAGGGACATGCGGACAAAGGTTTCGCCAGCCTTAATTGCACTTGCTGATGCCATGAATTACAGTCCTGATCGGAGCAAGTCCTTGAAGATGTCGGGGTACTTATCCTGAGCCTTCGTCGCCGCTGGCCCCATGAACTTACGCTCGGGATACTTGCGCCGCGCTGGCATCAGAACCATCATGTGATCCGGGTATCGATTCGATGGGTATGGCTCCTCGCCCTCCTTCCACTTAACGCCCTTGCGGACGGCTCGCTTGTGGATCGGGACGCGGCCTGCCCTGCCCGCAACGGTGCCGCCCTCCTCGTGGAGATTGGCGACGTTATTGGGCGTGCTCTTGCGGATCGGGCCGATAATGACAGACGAATCATCATCCATCACCTTGAACTCAAACGAGTTCCGCAGGCCGTGCGTGATCGACTTGGGCGGCGAACCTGGACGGCTCGGCTTGCCAAACTTGCCTTGTCGCTTCTTGCGGATGGATCGCTTGGCAATCTGCTTGATTAAGCCACCGACGCGGTATAGCGCCCGCCGCTTGCCGCGAGCAAGCTCGCCTAGCACCCTGCGGTTCGATGAGATGTGCTTTGCAGTCACCTTGATGAAGGCCATGTCAGCCACCACCCTTCCGGTTGCCCGCAAGCTGCTTGAGGACGGAGATGTTATCCGCCTTCACTGCCACGCCGCCCGAGCTGCTTTTGACGTAGGGGTTGTAGTGACTCAAATCGACTCGCTTCTTGTAGTGGGCGTTATGGAGAATCCCCATAATGCCCGAAGTGTGATTCCAGTGCAGCCGGTCGCACACGTCGATCCGGCCATCAACCATCCACATCAACTCGCGGAGCGTAAGCCCCGGCGTCAACGGGTTTATTCCGACGTACCCTGCTGCTCGCCAGATTTCTCTGTAGAGTCTTTCAGAACCGCTTCCGCGATCTGATTCGGGTCCATCTCCTCGACCTGAGCGAGAGCCTGATCCATCATGATCTCGCCCGCTTCTTTGGACTTCCGAAGCATCTGGCGGATTCCCGCCCTCCGCTTCGGGTCTGGGAAAAAATCACAGACGCCCTCCACCAGCGCCTCGGCAGCGCCCATCAGGGCATCGCCGTGCAGCGCCTTGGCGAATCCGATCTCATCCAGCCCACGCTCTTTGATCTGATCTTCACAGACCAGCCAGAGCGTATCGACGAGTTCGACTGGATCGCCAACGATCTTTTCAAATACTTCCATCTCGCCATCAAACATCTTGAGGATGTCGAGATCATGCCCCTTCAACTTCTTGACGGTGGGGATGTCAATGAAGACACTCCACGTCCGGTCTTGGGCGTCTGTGAAATTAGCCATCTCATTCACTCCTTATAGTGCTGGGCTTAGGTGGACTCGGTGTACCAGTTGGGTGCGTTGGTGGAAGTCGTGACGGGGGCCAGCGCCAAGCTGACGCTTGCAGTCACAACGTCTTCCAGCGGCTCGTTACGCGAGAAGTTGGAGACGTGGTAGAACGCCACCAAGCCCTGCGTGCCATCGGTGTTGATGTCGCCGTCCATGATCGCCATTGGGATCGTGGTCTTGTTCAGGAAGGCATCCTTAAGTGCGGTGAAGTTGGCGTCCGAGCCGCCCTGATCCCACAGCATCTCAAACTCAACACCGCCGTCGCCGAGCGTCGGGATGTTGCCGCGCCAGCCCACGCCCGCGCGGGTGGATGCGTCAGCGGTGGAGCGTTCCAGGTTCAGGGTGAGATCACCCTTCACGTTGTCGATCTCAGTCCAAGAAGCAGCGTCAATCGTCGCGTCTTGGGTGTCGGCCAGCGAAGTGGTCCGGTACAGTTTGCAGCTTTCGCCAGTGATGGTAGCCATCAGTAATCTCCGGTTACGGGGTTGTCAGTAAGTAGGTCGCGTTGATGACGCTTCGGAACTGCTGATGTGCGTACAACACATCGCCGTCATATATGGGGTCTACTTCCGTCCTTAACCATGAGGCACGCTTGCCGTTCACGGTGTAACCTTCGCTCCTGAGTCGATCTTCGATCTCCTCTGTCAACTCCACTAGGCCCGACACTGCGGCGGTGTCAACGGCTCCCGTGGATGTCTGGACATTCTTGAGAACGGCCACGCCAATCGTGATCTCGTTCTTGCATTTACTTCGAGAGACTGGCTCAACCTCTCGCTGTAGCGGCACGCACTTCACGGCAACCGCGTCTTCAAGTTCATCCATGTCATACTCGACCAGCGCCGACGCCGTTACAGTGAACGTGTCAGAGATGGTGTAGCTCCCGCCATTCACGCGAGTAGCCACCGCATCAGCTAGGTCGAACACATCACTCACTCGTCACAACCTCCGCTTCCGGCGAGAGGTGAATCGCTCCAACTTCGGGGGCGAGCTCGTAGGCTGCGCCTCCGATGTGCGCGATCTTGAACCGCTGGTGCGGCGCGTCATTCAGGCCAAGCCGAGGCCGACCGTCGCGCGTCCAGTTGTAATACAGCAGGCCGTCCAATTCGCTGCCTGTCTCGACTTCGACGCGGGCCGTATCGCCAGTCAGCTCGATAGAGACCGCGCCGGTGACTTCTTTCAGGTTTCGCGTGACTTTAGCTGGCATCGCCAACCTCCTTGGTGTGTATACGCAGCACGGTTCGGTTGACGTTTTCGGCGTATCGCCACACCTCACCACCCGCAATCGGCATGGCACGATACGTCTTGCCGCCGTAGTCAATCTCGTCCCCTCGCTTCGGCTCCACTGCGATGCCGTTGATTTGGTAATCCGCCGCCGTAATCAGGAAGTCGGCGATGTTGGTCCGCACCGTGACGCCGTTCATGCCCTCGACATCGGCCATCGTCTTGCCGACTCGCATGTCAATGGAGGGCGTCTCGTTGTCGTCACGACGAATCGAGCCCGACTCAGATAGGTGCGTCTTCATGCTGCTGGACAGCCATGCGAGGCTTGTGGACATGATGCTCATGATCCCACCCCCATCTCTGCCATTTCATCGTACTCGCGCCACTCTTGGGCGAGCTTTGCCATCTCGATGTCAGACTCAATGCCGTTCACCGAGAACAGCTTGAGGGACTGAAAGAACGGATCGTTCTTGCGGCCCAAGCAGGCGTCTCGCAGCTTGCCCTTGATGTGTAGGATGCGAGTGTCGTCGTCGAACTCGTGCCACGTCTGATCGACGTTGTTCCACTTCTTACACATCAGGTCGTGGCAGTCAGCGATGTCTTGGCCCTTGCCGTGGGTGATGAGCCACATAAACGAGGCTTGGTTCGCGCCGCCGAACTTGCGAGCGCCGTGGTTGGCGAGTTCCCGATGCTCCATAAGCACTTGATCGCGGTCCACCCATGCGTCCATGAAGGCGCGGGAGCGTTCGTTGCAGGTCACAAACACGACGCCGCTGTTGACGGGAAGCCGCCCAGGTCGCCATGTCCAGCCGATGTCAAACTTGGTGTCGAACGCTTCGCTGAGCGGACCAAGAACGATCGTATCGGCGTCGATCAGGACGACTTCCGAGCCATCGGGCTCGGCGTGGATCGCAGATCGCCACACCTTCAGCTTCTCATGATTATCGGTGTAGTGCCGCAGGAGGCCCGGCTGCTCGTCGGGGACTTCTGTGACGATCTCGTCAAACACTTCGACGTCCGGCGCGTTCAGGCTGACCGATAGCCGCAGCGCGCGCGCCAAGCGACTGAACACCGGATCGCCGAAGTGGTTGCAAATCACCTTCATATCTCGTCCTCCCAATCAATTTCTTCAACGTACTTGAAGAACGCAGGTGAGTCCGATGGGCCAAAATCTTCCATCAACTCAAAGCGATCGCTGAACCTATCCATAAAGGCGACCTGCTCCAAATACAACTCACCCTTCGGATCGTCGTCGCCGAACTGCCGGTAGAACCCGTAGTCCAGCAACCCCACCGTCGTCACGCCGGGAATCCAAGATGGGCCGAACGCTTTGAGAGCGCCGTAGAACGGCCCCTCTCGCTTGGCCGCGTCCAGAAGCCAGATTTCGATGGGATGCCCACACCACTTGGCCTGCTCGATGCGGCCACGGTATGTCTTGATCGGGAAGCCCTCGCAGTAGGGCGTTGCGAAGTCGCGGAAGATCGGCTCGATGTTCTGGCCGTCCACCATCGGCACGTTGCCGAACTTAGCCTTGAAGACTTCCTCTCGGTTGGCCTGCCACTTGTCGTAGACACACAACGGCAGGTCATAGCCCGCTTCCGAGAGGCCCGTAGCCAAGGCGGCGGTGCCACCGCCCAGCCATGCACCGCACTCCACCGCGTAACCGGCACCGGACCAACTTGAACCAATCTCCGCGAGATAATCTCGGATTTCCTCGCTGAGCATGGTTGGGATGTTGTTGTGCAAGTGCATAAAAGCCTCCTAAAAGGCAGTGGCCCGCTCTCACGAGCCGCTGCTTATTCCTTACGAGCTAACGCCGGTCGGAACCGGGCGCTGGACGTTCAGATCAACCTTGACGTTTTCGTCAGAGGTGGTTGCGGCGGACTCGGCCATGCCGAGGTAGAAGTCGCCAGCTTCGATGGTGTCGTCAGCGGTCAGCGCGGTGTCTGCCGATGCGTCCCAATAGACGGGATCGCCCTTGGCGAACGTCTTTGTGTCGCAGACGACCTTGAACACGCCAGAGACGTATTCACTGCCGAGGTCAGAAGCGTCGATGTCGGTGACGGCAACGCCGACCTGACCATCTTCGCGTTCGCGGATTTCACCGGCGCTCACGCCGGAGCCAGGAGTGTAGTCGCGGACGGCGACCGGCCCCTGGTACAAGATTGCTTCGATTGATTGTGCCATGTTTGGCCTCCGTTACGTTGGTTTGATTCAAAGAAGAAAAACGACGGGCCACAGAGCCACAACGTGACCCGCCGCAGGAGGAAGGCTATTAAGCCGTGCACTTCACGCCGCCCAGCGGGTTCTGCTTGGCGACACCGAAGTCGGCGTAGCCACGCATCTGAATCCCGAGGGTGTTGAAGTCTGCGTCCGCAGTCTCGACGGTCGGGTTCGGGTTGCCGTTGAGGGCTGCAACCTCGATGACCGGGATGTCGCTCGGCGAGCCGAGGAGATACCAAGTGCTTGCCGAGGAAGCGCCGCCGAGGCCACCGTTGAGGTAGCTGGATCGCACGACGCGGAACTTGCCAGCGTGCGGGTTGCTGTTGGGCAGCGGGGTGTCGGCGGTCGTGGACACATCGACGGTGGTGGTGTTCATCAACTGGCTCGCAGTCACGTTCAGCGCGTTGGGAACGAGCAGGATCGAGGGCATCAGGCCGAGGGGCGAGCCATCGGAGCCGTCTGCGTTCTCGGGCGACTTCTGATCGAGGAACGCGAGTTCAGCGGCAGTCAGGCCACCGATGGAGAGCGCGTTGCTCGTCTCAAGGTTGTTGTTGCCAGCAGTGAAGAAGCTGGTGTTGTCAAGGAACTCAGTCCAGAATACCTTGTTGGCCTTGAGGCCAGCACCGCGACCGATCTTCTGAGGAACGGCAGTCAGAGCGCCGAGGTCGTCGTTGATCTGATCCTTGCGAGTAATACCACCCATGATGGCGTAGGTATCCGCTTGGTTCGTGAACGACTCATCGCTCAGGGTCGAGTGCTTGATCTCGCCGCCAGCACCAACCTGCTCAAACTCCATGTCACCGATCAGGTTGTAGGAGGTGTGCTGCTTGAAGTCGGAGACGTTCTTGATCGGAGCGATCTCGCGCCAAGTGGACTCAACCGCGTTGTAGCCTTGGAGTAGGAACTTGTTGGCGGTGTTGCTCAGGATGCCGGTGATGCTGAGCGTCGAGAAGCCGCTGGATGCCTGAACGCCCTGCGAGAAGGCGGCTTGCAGGATGCCACGGTGATCTCGGCGGAAGCTGGGCGAGCCAGCGTAGCCGTTCTGAGCCGCAGCGTCGATGAAGACTTCTTGCAGGCCGATGCGGCCCTTGTAGCGGTCGTGGGCGGCTTGCAGGGTCTTGTCGTCAAACTCCTTTTCGACATCCTTGAGGCCGCCTGCCATGCAGATCGCAGCTTCCAGAACGTCGCCGTCGAGTTCCTTGCGGCCAGCGCCAACATTGATGTTGGGGGCGGCGACCGAGCGGGATGCACGCAGGACTTCCAGCTCGGTGCGATCGGCGGACCAGCCGTTTGAGATCGCCTTGGCAGCGATGTCGGGGTGTCCCTCAGCCTTGGCCTGCACTTCGGCAAGCCGGGCCTGCTCGGCACGCATCTCAGCGATCGCAGCCTGCGTGTCAAAGGCGTCGTCGTCGGCAGATGCCTGAACGTCGCCAGCAGGTTCGTCGGGGGTGTCCTGAGCGGCCTGAACCTGCTCATACGTTGCCTTGAGGTTCTTGACGGCATCCTCGCTCAGCGATTCGATGTCAAGACCCTGTGCTTTTAGCCATGCTTCAAAGCCCATAGTAATCGTCTCCGGTTGTAGGGGTTGATTGTTCGCCGCAACACGTGCTGCGGTGTTGTCGTCCGCACCAAGTGCGACGAACGAAATTTCCTTGAGTGTGGACTTACGGGCCACGAGAACCGGGCCGGTAAATGTCCGGCCATTCACTTGAACTGTCTCACCGCGATCCACTTCGACCATGCGCTCGATGCTCGCGCCAATGCTGGCCTGCCACGGGAAGCCATTGCCGCTGGACGCCATCACTTCTTCGGCGTAGCTGTTCGCGCCGCTGACCACGCCGGACGCCTTGAGCGAACCGGCGCTGATCTTGATGGCGTCGGTGTGGCCGACAACCTGCGCGGGATTGTGATCTTTGAGGATGGGGCGCGCCTTGGACGACACCTTCATGCCCGCGAGATCGACAACGACTGGAGCGCCGAACCCGACGTTCATCTTGCCGCCCGTGTAGCCCGTCATGCTGAACCGCTTGAGCTTCCCACTGTCGTCTCCTTCGGCGGCAGTGAACTCAACCGGCTCGGCCTGAGCTTCAAGCATGTGAAGCGTGCCGTCGCCATCGCTGGCTTGGATGTAAAGATCAGTCTTCTTCATCTTGCTCCACTTCTTCTTCAACAGGTGCAGCCGCCTTCACGCCGAACAGCGAGTCGGCGAGGCGGGCGCGGTAATCTTCGACTGACAAGCCAAGTGCCTCGGCCTGCTTCTCCTGCTGCTCCTCCCAGTCCTGACCCTTGGCCGCATACAGATCGGGATACGTCAGCGCTCCGGTCTTGAGCATGGTTTCCTCGCCCTTCGACTCCTTAGCGGGGTCTACGTGCTTGAAGCCATCCCAATGCCAGGCGTGGGGGATCAGGTCAGCGTCAACGCGCCGCAACTCGCTGGGCAAAAGCCCCTCGACGAGTGCAGCCTCGTTGAGCCAAGCGCGCCACAGATGGTCTAGAACCACACCATTGATTTCATGGCGATCTACGTGGATCGCTCGGTAGTAAGTTTGATGGTCTAGGCGTCCTGACGCATAGTTGTAGTCCGACGAGTCGCCAGCAGCCACGTTGAACGGCATGTTCAGACAGCGTGCAATCTCATTCAGAATCTTGTCTCGGAACTCCGCATAGGTGCTGGTGGGCTGCTCGGCGGCGAGCTGCTCCATCTTCCAGCCCGCAGGCATCGACGTAAACATGCCACGGACCACCTCAAAGGTGTCCAGCGGGTCGATGTCGTAGCCATCCTCGTCTGCGGCAGCGTCGGTGTATAAAATGCCCGCCATGTCAGCCGCAATTTCTGCCGCAGTGACAACAGCGAGCGTGTAACGCCGCAACATCGCAAAAAGCGGCAATGCAGGCGTGATATCGGGAGCGCCACGGAGCTGTCCGGGTCGGCGGGCCTTGAAGTAGTGGATCACCTGCTCGGCAGGGATGTCTTGGTACTGGTATCGGTAGCCATTCAGACCGCCCGGATGCTCCGTTAGCATCGAGTAACTAATTGGATTGCCCCACGAGTCGTAGACAATTCCATCCGACTCCGTTCGCTCCCATCGGTATGCGGGGTCGGCAAACTGCTCTGCTTCAATGCATCGCAGATCAAGTTGTACGTCGTGACGCAGGCGCGGGTTGGTGCCAAGCAGGGCAAAGCTCTCGCCGTCGCGCGTCTTGGACATGCGGAGGGTGAGTAGCTTTCGACACAAGCTCACTTCCGCCGCCCATGCGTTGAACGCTCGCTCAACACGCTGGTTGGCCGAGCGGTCGCCCGTCTTGAGTTGCAAGCGCGGGCCGGTGCCGATCGTGTCGGTGGCAAGCGTCTCAACCATGCCCGCCGCGAAGCTGTTGTTCGCACACTCGTATCGAGCGCGGTTGCGAAGCCGCTCGCGGATCAGTGGAGTCAGGGATGCGCCAGAACTGAGCGCGTCGGCCTGCGCCCAGTGCTTGACGTTGCCAGCGTGATCTTGGGCCGCGTCATACTTGGCCGCGATAGCCTTGTGGTGCTCGCGCGGTGCGTCGTGGATCGACTTGTGGTTGATGGTTTTCAGCAACTACTGTCCCAATGCACTGGAAGTCTTGGCGCGAACCACGCGGAGCCCGAAGCCCTTGGCGCGGGCGGCGTCGCGGTTGTTCAGGTAGCGATCAGCCTCGATCTGCTCAGAGAGCGAGTGCTGCTCAAACTCACCTTCATCCGACTTGGCCTTCTTGGGGCCAGCCGCATTTGTTTCGATTTGAGACGATAAATCTGCCATAATTACACACTAGAACATGATTCCACTCTTGTAAAGGGGTTGCGTTCTAGGCTGTAGAACCAAGTAAGAATTATTCCTCGACGCTCTTGAAGTTGCAGTCGCACGTCTTGCACTTGTGGTAGCGGATCGGGCGCGCCGTGCGCGTGATCCGAGTCTTGTCGCTGCCGCAGTG
>Ga0181591_10003667_pt1 | contig 13394 bp, 11 predicted proteins | sample 071ome_33_FD_133757 | JGI IMG/M metagenome (GOLD analysis project Ga0181591, IMG submission 133757) | Coastal salt marsh microbial communities from the Groves Creek Marsh, Skidaway Island, Georgia - 071412AT metaG (megahit assembly) | ecosystem: Environmental > Aquatic > Marine > Intertidal...
ATTACAGTTCAGACAACTGGTAATGCTCAAGATTTTGGTGATTTGTTAGACACATATTATGCTAATACTGGCACATCAGGAGCAGCATCATGACAAACATAGTAACAAAACCAGTAACATTTAGCTTGCCTATCGAGGCTAGTGAAAACATCAATCAAGTTGCGGCGGCACGGGTTGCTGAGAAGTTGCCAGAGATCGACCAAGCGACACGCGCATTTGATCGCAACAACTCACAGACAACGCTGAACATGATGACACTGACCATGCTTAATGGTCACAGCCCTATGCGGATGCTGCGTCAAATCACAGCGGAAGTAGAGAAGCGCAAAATGGCTTTGTCAGAGGCACAAGTTTCTCATGCAGAAATCCGCGAGGAAATCTTAGAACTTGAACCAATGACTGATGCGGTCAGTGAGGCAAAGTTGCGCCACAAGCGTCATAGCCTTGTAAGCATTGAAAACAAAATCAATGGTTCAATCAAAGACATTGCAACGATGATTGATGCATATGAGAACATCAAAGAAAATTTTGACATTGATGAATGGGATGAGGCGGCATTTGAACGTGAGGAAAAACGTCACCATGTTCGCCGTGGTTTTGAACTTATGTATCGTAATCTCATGGATGGTGGTCGCGCTTCAACAGCAACCATAGAATATATGCAGCAATATGGGGTGCATCCGCAACTAGCATTAACTGAGGTTTCAGGTTATATTAAAGTTACGGCTGAACGCATCGCTAAGAAAGAATTGTTGCACTCAAACGATCTTGAAGAATTTTTGGATCAAATGGCAGACAAGTATTTTAAGAATGCAGACAAGACCGCAGAGCGAATTTTTGGCAAGGCTGATTTTATAAACCAAGAGTATATGAACCTACTCCCAAAGAAGGATGACGAAGATGTATATTAAGTATAAATTACACATGACCGAAAAGGGAATGCGTTGCCCTCCTTGGATTGAGGATGGCGGATATTTCAAAAATGGTGATGAACTTATTGGCTGGACCCCAGACGAAGCCAATAGAGAATATTATGTGCCAGATACTGTTACAGAGTACACACAGTCTGAATTGGTTGCTTATGTTCAAGGTCTAACCATTCTCGATGAGGATGGTAATGAAATGAGTGATGCAGACGTTGAAACAATGGTAAACGATTGGTGTTCTACTAGAACAGGTTAAGTAAATGCTTGGATTTAGCCCCTTAGCTTCTGCCCCATTAGGTGATGATGGTGCAGTATCAGTAGAGGTATATAACTTAACACCTAGTAGTGTTACTTTAGGCAATCCTAGTATTGCATCCCCTGCTATTACGCAGGAACATAGTTTAACACCTAATAGTGTTAATACAGCCACACCAAGTGTTGCGTCACCTGCTGTTACGCAGGAAAACAACTTAACACCTAATAGTGTTACTACAGCCACACCAAGTGTTCCATCACCTGCTGTTACGCAGGAACATAGTTTAACAGCTAATAGTGTTAATACAGCCGCACCAAGTGTTGCAGATGTAACATCGTTTGTTCAAGAACATGGACTTACTGCTACAGGTGTTACATCAGGTAACCCTGTTGTTAATAATTCTGTTCTAAGTCAAGATCATGACTTTACAGCTAATAGTGTTACTACAGGCGCACCAAGTGTTGCAAACTGTAATATGGCCGAGGATGAAACGTTTGCTACATCAGACGTATCATCAGGCTCCCCAAGTGTACCTAGTGTATCTATTTCAGTAGAATATGCACTAACATGTAATAATGTAGCTGCTGCTCCACCATCTGTTAGTGATACTGATCTTACAGAGGATTTTGGCCTAGGTGCCGCTTCTGTATTACTTGGCACACCTACCGTTGCATCTATTTCTATTGAACAAGATCACGATATTACTGCATCTGCAGTAGCTAGTGGATCACCAAATGTAGCTGATTTAGATGTAACACAGGAACATGATTTAACGCCTACAGGTTTTGCAGCAGCAGATGCAATCGTAGGTGAGCCAAGTGCAGCACAGGTACATAGCTTAACACCTAATGCCATTACAACAGGAAGCCCTGTAGTAAATAACGGCAACATGGCTGAATATGAAACGTTTACTACTTCTGATTTAGAGAGTGGTGAACCTTCAGTTGGATCACCATCACTAACGCAAGACCATGATTTTGGTGCGTTCTTCTTAGTATCTGCTCCTAGTGTTGGTGAGGCTACACTAGTAGAAGATTATGATTTAACTGCTACTGGATTCTCTTCGGGTGGTCCTGTAGTAGCCTTTGTAGATTTTATTGATAATTCACAACTTGTAGCATCAAATACCGCTACCGCAAATCCTGTAATTAGTGACGCAACTATAGATCAAGGACATGATCTAACACCAAATAGTGTCACAACAGGTGCAGCCGTTTGTTCAAACGCAGTACCCACGCAAGAACATGATTTAACTGCTACTGGATTCTCTTCAGGCGCTGCTGCTGTTTCTTCTGCTTCTATGTCAGAGGATGAGACAGGCACACCTGTGTCCATAGTAACAGGTAGCCCCTCAGTAGCAAGTACTACAATATCTGTTGTACGTGTATTTACAACAAACCCTGTTGATACAGATAGACCTGTTGTACCTACTATTACTCTAGTAGAAGAGTATGACTTTACTGCTAACAGTATAACAATAGGCACACCTGTAGTTAATAATACTACTTACAACCAAGTACAGGCTCTTTCAGCAAATAACACTATAGCTGGCGCACCTACACCAAATGATGCCACTATAAGTCAAGAGCATAGCCTAACACCAAATAGTGTAACTTCAGGTGTACCATCTGTAAACGCACCAGCACTACAAACAACTAATATAGAGTTAACACCCAACTCTGTAGTATCAGACGCACCAAGTGTACCTACAATTCCATTTATAGGTAACGAAGACTTAACACCTAATTCTGTTGCTGCTAACAATAGTGTTGTTAATGATTCCACAATATCACAAACACACAATGTTACTGCAGATTCAGTTGCGCTAGGTACACCTACATCAGGTGATAGCTCTATAGACCAAGAACACAGCTTGGTAGCCAATAATACTATATCTGGCACACCTTTCTGTAGTTCTGCAAACATGTCAGAGGGTGAAACCTTTGCCGCTAACTCTGTGATAGCAGGCGCACCAAGCATTGCAAGCACAGCGCTAACAGAGAAATATGTATTAGGTGCCTCATTCCAAGCAAATGGTCACGTAGTTTCTAATGTGTCCATGAGTGAGTATGAAACCTTTGCCGCTACAAATGTGGTAGCTGGTTCTCCTGTTGTAGATGATGTCACATATATTGACAACTATCAACTAACAGCAGATGCAACCGAATCTGGCAACCCTGATATAGGTGACTTGGTAGTATCCCAAGGCCATAGTTTAACACCAAATACTGTTATTGCAGGTAATCCTGTTGTTAATAATGGTAACATGGCTGAATATGAAACGTTCACTACAGCGGATGTATCATCTTCAGCACCAGATGTACCAAGTACGCAAATATTACAAGAACACAGCATTACACCTGATAGTATCCTTGGTGGTACTCCTTCTGTAGCTAACACTGTAATTAGTAGAGACTTTACTTTAGGTGCTGTATTTATTGCCAATGCTCCTGTTATTGGTCAAGCAACATTGAGTGAAGATGAAACCTTTGTTGCTACAGCGGTAGTATCTGGTGTACCAAGCGTAGAAAATACAACTTATATTGATAATGATCAATTAGCTGCAGACTCTGTAGTATCTGGCATACCTTCTGTTGGTGATTCCTCAGTATCACAAGTTCATACATTTGATACAGAAAATATCAGAACCTACATCCCACAAATAGGTGAGACTTTTGCTGATCTAGGTCTTGATCTTGGCTCTACTTCTACAACTACAGGAATACCAGTAGTAGCTAATAATGTAACAATAGATCAAGTACATGTATTTACAGCAGATGCTGTAGTTACAGGTTTACCAAGTGTACCAAGTATTGATGCACCATTTGATCAGCCGATTGCTGCAGATAATGTTTTAGCAGGCATACCATTTGCAAGTAATCCACCTCTACGTGACCATAAACTATTTGAAGCTGTTGATTTTGTAACTGGCTCTGTAAGTATCCCAAGTCCATTCTTCTTTGAAGTATTTGCAATTGGCGTTACCTTACCTAATCCTTTTGTTGGTCAAACCTCTATTGTTTCACAAAACCACGCATTTACAGTCGATGACATAGTAATTACACCTGTTGTTCCAACTGTTGCTATGTCTGAGGCAGAAACACCTCTAGCAGATAATGTAGTTGCAGGAACACCTACAGTAGGCGATACAAGTCTTGTACATAATATTGTACTTACAGCACAAGACATTGAAACAGGAAACCCTGTATGTGAAGTTGTACCACAATCAAGTGTTGTATTAACTTCAGTTTCTGCTATTATTTCAATAGGTGATGTAGAAGTAAGTGAAGGTCTTGGTGTAGTACTTGATTCTGTATCTGCAACTACAACAGTAGCATTCGATGGTGTATCTGTAACTCACATACTAGATACTGATCCTCTAGATATAGACGCAGGTACAGTAACAGCTACACAGGTTACAAATGTATTTGATGCTAACTTATACTCTAGATTCCGTCTTGTACAAATCAGCCCAGAGTTAGGCTCAGAAAACAGAACAGTTACAATTACATCCTAAGGATTAAACGATGGCATATAAATGGCCCGATAAAGACCCAGATGAAACACTTGACTATAGCGTGGATTGGTCACGCTTTTTAGGTGAGGATAATGTGGCTGCAGCTACTTGGTCTATTATTAATGAAAATGATGAAAAAGTAGAGATTTCACCAGGTGAGGTAGTAAATGGCTTGCAGTTAGTAAGCTCTACTACCCTAAATGGGGTTGTTACTGCTCTTATTGCTCTTGGTACAAATAATAAAAGATATAAACTTAGCTGCAAAATTGTAACAGGTAATACCTTAACATATGAGAGAGATGTGTTTTTAAGGGTTAAGGAAAAGTAATATGGCTTATGATTTTTTAGGTCTAGTAAATGATGTTAACCATAGATTGAATGAGGTTACTTTAACTAGTAGCAATTTTGAATCATCATCGGGTTATTATAGTTTTGCCAAAGACGCAGTTAATTCTTCTTTAAGTCATATTAACCAAGAAGAGTTTGAATGGCCTTGGAACCACCAAGAAGAAAGTGAAATATTATCTGCTGGTACAAATAGGTATTCTTTTCCAGCGGATGCAAAAAACGTAAATATGAACACGTTTAGAATACGTAGAGATAACGATTTAGGAGTATCTACCTCTAAGCTAAAAATTATTTCTTATGAAGAGTATATAGAAAAGTTTGCTGACTCAGAGTATAATGATGAAACAAGCAACAGATCAGTACCTGTATTTGTAGCGCGTACACCTAGCAGAGAATTTGTTCTACACCCTTCTCCAGACAAAGAGTATGAACTAGTATATGAATACTATCAAGATGTTTTCTATTTACAAGCACATGATGATATACCTTCACTACCTGAACAATATCGTTATGTGATTATTGATGGCGCTATGTATTATATTTACCAGTTCCGTTCTGATATGCAGGCCGCACAGTTAGCATTTAACAAGTTTCAACAGGGTATAAAACACTTAAGAAGCTTACACATAAACCGCACAGATTATATACGTGATTCAAGAGTATATTACTAATGGCTACACAATGGGCTACATTCCCTGTCGAATTTAAAGGCGGGTTAATATCTAATCAGTCTGCTTTACAGCAGGGTATTAACGCTATTGGTTCTGCTACTGTACTGCAGAACTTTGAACCCGATAGAGAAGGTGGTTACACAAAGATACTTGGGTTTGAAAAATTTAGTGATACTCAGGTTCCGGGGACGGGGAATATATTAGGTGTAAAAGTATATTCAGCAGGAAGGTACATTGTAGCCCGTAAGGTTGACGCTGATGCTATAGCTGCATATCCAGATCAGGGGGATGGTAGCCCTTATCTCTCTAGTTCAGATACTGATAAAACAGCTTACTACTACGGTGTGGGTTCATCGTGGTCTTTAGCTGGAGTAACGGCTAACACAAACGGTGGCAAGATACGTCATGCAGAGTACAACTTTGATGGTGATGACAAGATAGTATTTGTTGACGGTACAAACTATCCTATAGTATATAATACCTCAGGAAATGGTTATACAAATTTATCATCATCATATTCTACTGATGTATTTGGTGCTGAATATGTAACTATATTTAAGAATACTGCATTCTATTCTAAAGGCAGTGATCTATTCTTTACAGCACCATACTCTGCAGGTGAGGCTGAAGAGGATTGGTTAGCTGCAAACGGTGCAGGCAGTTTAAATGTAGGATATGATATAACAGGTCTTTCTGTATTTAGAGATCAGCTTATTATCTTTACAACAAACTCAGTGCAGAGATTAACTGGTAGTACTGCTGCAGACTTTAGGTTATCACCTATTGCTAGCGGTATTGGTTGTATTGATGGCGATACTATTCAAGAAATAGGTGGCGATATTATGTATCTAGCCCCTGATGGTCTTAGACTCTTATCTGCCACTGATCGTATTGGTGATTTTGCCTTAGATGTTGCATCTGATCCAGTATATCGTGATGCTAAATTTTTCCTAGATAACTCGTCTTCTTACTCATCTACAGTTATTAGGGAGAAAGCACAATACAGGCTTTTCTCATATAGGGATACTGACAGTAATGAAGTTGCTAAAGGTCTTCTAGCGACAAAATATATAGCACAGGGTGCCACAGGTATAAACTGGGGTACAACAAAAGGCATTAGAGCATATGTTTCTGATAGTAGATATACCACGAATGTAGAAATAATTGCATTTGCAAATAACGATGGCTACGTGTATACTATGAACACAGGTAGTACTTTTGATGGTTCTGCTATTGAGGCATTGTATGAATCACCTTACATGCCAATAACAGACCCGCAAGTAAGAAAGTCTTTCTATAAAGCTGTTTTATATGTGCAACCTACAGGTTCTATGGATATAGATTTTAGTCTAAAGTTTGATTTTGATCAGGTTACAAACTACGGAGTAATACAACCAGACCCAATATCTATTACAGGGCAGGGTGGCGAGTTATTTTATTATGGTGACACAATAGCTCTCTATGGTCCACAGGATGCTAATAATAAAACACAACCAGATAGTACTGATCCTAATTATGTGGCTGGAAGAACATATGCTAAGTATGGGGGCCAGATTGACAATGTATATAAGACAAACGTAATAGGTTCTGGCTTTACAGTAGCAATTAGAATTGAAGATAAATCAACTAACCCAAGTTTTACATTAGATACTTTAGTATTAGAGTACGCACAAGAAGATAGGCAGTAAGATGGCAACAGGATATCAACGTCAAGATACTACAGGTAATATTGCTAACAACAATGTTGTAGACGCAGATGATCTGAATAATGAATTTGATGCGATTGCAAATGCAATGAATGCATCCTCAGGGCATAACCATGATGGTACTATTGGTGGCGGTGCTTCTATAAACCGTATTGGCCCATCGCAAGATTTTAGAGTTGAGGGTGATAAAGCATATCCTAAGTATAACAACACTATGGATTTCGGCACATCCGCAATTCAGTGGAAGAACGCTTGGTTTGACGGTACAGTAAGTACTGATCAACTTGAAGTTGATGAAACCTCAACATTCACAGGAGAGGCAACTTTTAATGGTGGTATTGTAGGGAATGTCACAGGTGATCTTACTGGAAACATTCGCGCTGCAGATGGTACTCTTGTATTTAATAACGGGTCTGATGGGACAGATGCTACCTTTACAGGTTCTATTACTGGCTCAGTAACAGGTGATATTAAAAATAGTGATTCATCAATTATTCTAGATGTAGGATCAGACTCCACTATAGCAACTTATTATGGTAGTATAATTAACTCAGATGGTACCACTATACTTACACCTGGTTCAGACAGTGTAACAGCGCAGTTTGAAGGTAATGCAGATACAGCAGATGCATGGTCCACACCTCGTACTATTACTTTTGGCGGCGACTCTGATGTAACAGGCTCGTTCACTATTGATGGTAGTGGTGATGTGTCAAATGTTAATTTGTCTGTTATTAATACTACTTTACCTGAAGGTTCTATTGATTTAGGAAATGATACAAGCGGCTCTTACGTAGAGAGTATTACTGCAGGTACAGGTATCACTCGTGCAAACGCAACACCTACAGAGGATGGAGCAGAACTTACACTATCCATTGGGCAAGATGTTGCTACAACTGCTGATGTAGAGTTTAACACTATAGATGCAAATAAGCACTATGGTGATGTCTATCTTAAGATTCCTGCACAAGGTGGTGGTTTCACAGAGCATAAAATTGTAAATGTTGGAACAAATGGTTCAAATGCCTCCTTTACAGGTAATGTATCAGGAAATGCTGGAACAGCAACCGCTTTAGAGACAGCAAGAAATATAGGTGGTGTTTCATTTAATGGTACTTCAGATATTAACCTTCCCGGTGTAAACACGGCAGGAACGCAAAATACAAGTGGTAATGCTGCTACTGCAAGTAGTGCGGGTAAATTGACAAACGCTCGTACAATATCGCTATCGGGAGATGTAACAGGTAGTGTATCTTTTGATGGTAGTAGTAACGTATCTATTTCATCTACCGTTGCTGATAATAAGATTGGCACTGATGAATTAAAGGTTTCTGGTACTGGTACAAGTGGACAATTACTACAATCTGATGGCGATGGAACATTTACTTGGGTTTCCCCTTCTTCAAGTACTAACAACTACGTTTCAAGTGCTTCTTATAATAGTAGCACTAGACAATTAACCCTAAACAGGTCAGGACTAACTAGTTTAACCGTTTCAGGTTTTCCTGCTAATATTACTGACAACTCCCAGCTTAGCAATGGTGCTGGCTACATTACGTCAGCTAGCATATCCGCACCAACAACCGCACAGGTTGGCTCTGCTACTGCTGGTCTAAGTGCTGATACTGTTGGTTGTTATGCTTTCTTGAAAGGCAAAACCCAATCATATGAGCAGGGCGGCCCTAACGGTACAGTGAGTGGCGGTAATATGTATTACTCAAACGCAGACTGGAATGCTAATACGTCTGGAACCAACCCTGGTTCAGGCACATGGCGGCGCATGGGTTATGTCTACTTTGGCCCAACACTATATCTAAGGATTTCATAAGATGACAATAGAGATCACCGAAGTACGAAACGCTCAGTCTATGAATGCTGAGAATACACAGTTTGAACTAGAGATTAACCACCCAGAATACGGATGGATACCCTACTCACTGACCCCTTGGGACACTGATATGACCGTAGACAACACAGCCTTGTTGTCTCTCATAGGTTCAGACTTTGCTCCATTCTCTCAGGCAGACCATGATGCACGTGTTGGTGAATTCGTCAGAGGCCAGCGTGACCTAAAGCTAAAACATGAAGTTGACCCTATCGTCACCAATCCATTACGCTGGGCAGAATTAACAGCTGAAAAACAAAACGAATGGGCTACATACAGAACTGATCTGTTAAACGTCCCGCAGCAGGAAGGCTTCCCCAATACAATCACTTGGCCTACTAAACCTGAATAAGACCTATGACGCAGCTAACACCCGAAGAACTAGAAAATATGATAGATCGTGCTGCAAAGCGCGGTGCTAAAGAGGCGTTAGCTGCTTTAGGTTTACATGATGAAGATGCGCACAAAGATATTATAGAAATGCGTAGTTTATTGGAAGCATATAGAGATACAAAGAAAAGCGTATGGACTACAATAGTACGCATTACAACAATTGCATTGCTATCATTTATAGCAGCGTCTGTGTGGATGCAGATAGGGAATAAATAATTATGGCTAAAAAGTTTGCAGGTTTTACACCCGATCAGGTAGGGAAGATTATCCCTGAAATGCAAGGTATGCAAGGCGATGAGCAGGCTAAGTTTTTAGCTTCTAATCCTGCTGCAACTGCCCGTCTAGGTCGTATGGCTGAAATGGCACAGAAAAGAATTAACATGGCATACGGTGGCTATGTTAAGCAGGGATATCAATCAGGTGGTCAGGTAGCTCTAGATGCTGCTCAAAAAGAGCTTGCTGATGCTCAAGCAGCACTACAAGAAGCTATGGCTGCATCACAAGCTAACCCTGAAGATGCGTCTTTATCTCAAGCGGTAGCTGCTGCACAAGCAAAGGTAAATGCAGCTAATGCTAAAGTTTCTTCTGCTCAATCAGCTATGGAAGCTACGGATATACCCAGCGCTACAGAAGTTAGAGATACTCTCGTAAATGATCCGGGTGGGTCAGTCACAACTGCTGATGTTGTAACAACTACAGATGAACAAAAAGATGCAGGTACTGTAGACCCAAGCGTAGGGCAGGTAGATGAAAAGCTAGAGGCAGATACAGCTACAGTAGATACTGTTGAAACGGCTGATCCTGTTAAAGAGGTTAAAGCAGAAACATACGAACCTCTAGATGTAGGTGCTGATGTAAATGCGATTATGAATCGCTTAGAGGCAGTTACTGGAAAAGTAGGCGCAGAGGCTTTAGTTGAAGCCCAAACAATGAGTCCAGAGGACTTAGCTCAGCTAGGCTTAAGTGCGGCACAGATTGCTAAGGCACAACAGGTAGAGAATGCTCCTACACGTGAACTAGATGACAGAGAACTTATTGAGGGTTCTACTGTTGATATGGATCGTGTAAAGAAAGAAACTAGCTTTGAGGCCGCTACTGGTGAACCTTCTACTAATGCTACAGTACAGGGCCAACTAGCGGGACTAATGGAAGACTTTGAGGGGTCAAGCCCTCCTGCGTGGGCTGCAGGTGCTATGCGATCAGCAGCAGCTAAAATGGCTGCACGTGGTATCAGCGCTTCCTCTATTGCAGGTCAAGCTATGGTTCAGGCCGCTATGGAGTCTGCAGTACCTATTGCACAATCTGATGCAGCTACCTTTGCTCGTTTTGAAGCACAGAACTTAAGCAACCGTCAACAGGCTGCAGTGTTCTCAGCAGAGCAACGCGCTAAGTTCCTTGGCTTAGAGTTTACCCAAGAGTTCCAAACACGTGTAGCTAATGCAGCTAAGATCAGTGATATTGCTAATATGAACTTTACTGCTGAACAGCAGGTAGCACTAGAGAATGCACGATTGGCACAATCAGTAGACCTAGCTAACCTACAAGCTGCTAACGCTAAAGTTCTAGCAGATGCAGCAGCTTTGACACAGTTAGATATGGCTAACTTGAATAACCGTCAGCAGGCACAGGTTCAAAACGCTAAAACGTTTCTGCAGATGGATTTGACAAATTTAGGTTTTCAGCAGCAGGATAAGATATTCAAAGCTCAAGGTATTGTGAATGCTTTATTATCAGATCAAGCAGCAGTTAATGCAGCTAAGCAATTTAACGCAGCTAGTGAAAACCAAACAAACCAGTTCTTCTCAAACCTAGCTGCACAGATACAGCAGTTTAATGCAGAACAAGTAAATAAAAATAATCAGTTTAATGCTGGGCAAACTAATGCTATGACTCAGTTTAATGTAGGTTTAGAATCACAGAGGCAGCAGTTTAATGCAACAAACTCTTTGGTTATTGCACAGGCAAACGCTCAGTGGGCGCAAGCATACACGTTAGCAGATAATGCAGCTATTAATGCAGCAAATCGTGACGCTGCTATGTTCACAAATGAACTAACAATGGCAGGCTATAATAACATTTTACAATCTGAGCGCGATAGTATTAGTTACGCATTTAAAGCATATGAGAACATCCAACAACGTGAACTACAACTTCTTATTGAGGAGATGCGTAGAGATGTTGATTTAGCTAAAGCGCAGGCAAATATTGATGCTTCAAGAGGAGAGTCACGTGGTGCAATGGAAGCCATTGTACTAGAAAAGGTTTTGGATTGGCTTCCATTTTAATTAAGGAAAAGATAAATGGCAGGATTTTTTGAATCTGCACAAGATGTTTATAAAATGCAGACACAGGCTATTGAGTCTTTAGCTGACTCTCAAGAGGTGGTTGCAGATGGTATTATGTCTAATGCTGCAGAAGAAGAGGATGACGGTGTATTTGGTTCTCTTAAATCTTTTGTTAACGATATCAGAGCATCTCGTGAAAAGCGTAGACAAGAGGCTGCTGAAGAACCAGTTGTACCTCAAATAAAATCTAAACCTACTATTTCACAAGAACTTGTTGATGCATTTATGAATGAGACAAAGCTACGTTATCCAAATATGGTAGACAAGGCACCTAATAAGCCTCTAGATTTTAGTGATGCGGCTGTTGAAAAACAGGAAGCGCCTAAGCCTGAATATCAGCCAAATGAAAAGATAGGTAACGCCCGTACTGAAGAGCGTATGGGCTTAATGGGTCAGGACACAGTTAATGAAGAAACGATTACTACTACTGACAGCAGTACTAGCTCTGATACCCCTAGCCTCATGGAACCCCCAGCCAAAAAAGTAGAAACGCAGGACGCAGTTGAACAACTACCACCTGCTATAAAAGAATCGGTAGAAGAGGCTGCACCAAAATCAGATAAAGAAGTTAACGCTGCTATATTTGATGCAACAAACTTCTCAGGAGAAATAGCAACACCCTCTGAAGGTGATGATATCTTAACTTGGATAGCTCAAAATACGTATGGCCTACAAGAGGATGATCCCGCTTTCAAAAAAGCATTCAAAGCTCTTACAAAAATAGACCCACAAAAGACACCTTGGTGTGGAGCATTTGCGGGACATGTTCTTAGAAATGTAGGTGTTGATTTACCTTCTGATGCACAGAAAAACCCTGACCTAGCATTCAACTATTCAAGTTTAGGTGAGGAGGTTTATAACCATAACCCGACAACAAATAAAACATATGCAGGTAGTATTGACGCTGTAAAACCCGGTGATCTAATTGTCTTTAATAAAGCAAACAGAAAGCGCAACGGTAATTTTAATTGGGCATTTGGGCATGTTGCTTTTGTGGTAGGTACTGAAGAGGATGGTTCTATCATTGCAGTAGGTGGAAATCAAGGCGGTGATGCTCGTGGTGGTGGTGCTATAATTACATCAAGGTATTCTCCTGATGTTATAAAAGAGAACTACAAGGGTGGTTTTACTGTACGGCGCATTACAAATGACAGCTTAGAAAAAACAGACCCATCAATTATTGCAGCACTAACTAAAGATATAGCACAAGGTGGGGCTGGTTTATAATGTTTGGTTTACCCCTAGAACTAATCACAATGTTGTTCTCCACCGTCTTAGGTGGGATTATGTCTATTTGGGGGCAATCAATTAAAGCCAAACAAGCACAAAACGAAATGCTTATGCAAC
>Ga0181591_10003673_pt1 | contig 13388 bp, 7 predicted proteins | sample 071ome_33_FD_133757 | JGI IMG/M metagenome (GOLD analysis project Ga0181591, IMG submission 133757) | Coastal salt marsh microbial communities from the Groves Creek Marsh, Skidaway Island, Georgia - 071412AT metaG (megahit assembly) | ecosystem: Environmental > Aquatic > Marine > Intertidal zone...
ATTAACATATTCAGCCAGCTCTTTCTCTAGGTCTGGAGTTATCTTAATAGGATCGTTATCGCCCCAGTCCTGATCGTCATATAGGCCTCCTGTATAAACAGTAGGATCTTTTAATATGAAGTTTTTCCAGGCCTCTTTTGCTCCTTCTTTAATCGCAGGATCAGATATGTCGCTAGGAGATTTTTCATGAATTGTAATATAGTCTCGTTCTCTTAAACCATTGTGTTTAATAAGATATCCATTCATGAGATGATGTAAATCCTTAGCCATTTTAACTGTCTTGTCAGTCTTAAATCTGTCTTTTATAGTGTTATAAAGCCCTAGAAATTGCATGGTAAAAGATTTTATTTGACTAGAGCCCCTGTCAGTAATTGGCCACTCTGTATCATGTACATAAGACAAATCTTCATCAGGAGAAAGTTCTTCTAGGAAATTTGAAACTCTAACTACCAAATCTTGCATTTGATGCTCTAAGAAAACCGCAAAGCTCGTCCTAACATTGTCAGATTCTACTACTGTAATGGGAAACTTATTAACTCGACCAATCAAATTCTTCATGTTAGATACAGAATGAACAAAATTAGCATAATCCATATCTTGCTGCCTATGGCTCAGGGTGCCTGGGGAAAATTCAAATTTATAATTATAAGCTAGCTGCAACTTCTTAAAAACATGATCAGAATAAAAACCAATTACAGCCTCCATCCCCCCACTAGGAATCTTTTTCTCTACAGAATTTAATAGCTCTAACTCTTTCCAGAATTTAGGATTAGATTCTTCTTTAAATAGCTCTACCATAGCCCCAGGCATGTCGGCATCAGCAAATCTCTTATGTATTTGATTTATAATAGAAGAATTTAAAAAATCATCTAAAGTTTTAGATTGCTCTACAATTTCATTTATCATCTCTTTTTCTTTGGCGGCAGTAAAAACTACGCCAAAGTCATTGCCGTATGTCTGATCTTCACTCATGTTCCGACTGTCTTTTCCAAACAACTGAGAAATTCCAATCTTATCAGCGTGTTTCTCTAAAAGATTAAGAACAGGAACTGTAGCACCATCTGTCATGGGCGCATCAGAAACATTTTTAAATTGCCTGCTTGCAGAGTGCATAAGAGAGTACGGCTCATTGTCTTTTGATATATAGAATAATGGACCCTGACTCTTGTAGTTGTGCCAGTTTTCCTCCCAGCTTACACACCATTCTGTGCTTTGGGCAACAGAGTGGGCAGCTTCAAAATTAAGAAGCTCATATAAAGAATATTCGCCATCTTTATCAATTAATTTTAGTCCCTCTTGTCTAGCGTCTCTTTCTTTCTCTCTATTACTTTTAACCTCTTTGTATGGGGCTATAGCCTCAGCAAGCTCCTCGTAAGACTTATACTGGTTTAAATCCTTCTTTTCAAACTCTCTCTTCTTTCTGGCCTTGGCAAATATCTCAAGTGCCTCTTTTACTTTTTGGTCATCTTCTCCAAATATAAACTCTTTTGGATTTCTACGCATAAGGTTTGTAAGCCATATAGCATGCTTTTTACTAATGCTCAATGCCCATTTAACAGTCTTAGTCCAGTCTTCTAAAGAAAAACTCTTAGGTTTTTGCTTAATCAAAAACTCCTCTTTGTTGGCTTCTTTCTTAAATTTGTACCAATTAGACATTGAATTTCCTATGTGTAGTTAATTAATATTAATTAAAAATACCTCTAATTCCTTCCGTCAAAATCTAATTCGTAAAGCTTTTTCTTATCTTCATTTGTGAGATAATGACTAGTAATTATTCTATAAAAATCTTTATTCTTCAATCTTTCTTTCTTGAAATTTAAAAAAGAAAATTTATATGGAGAATTAATTATTGTGGCCCTACTTTTTCGACAAAGACAAGACACACAGACATCTCCAAAAGAATAAAACGCTGAATCATTGCGATCCCTATTGTATAAAGATTCCCTATTTTTATCCAAATAAAGTAACATTGTTTGAACTGCACGACGATTAAGAGATATTGTAGCGCCGCCATGCATTAGGGTGAAACTCACAGGGCTTCCTCCTACTATCATCTGCCTTTCTCCAGGAGTTTTGCCCATAATAATGCTTTTGTTTTTATCGTCAACTTTATTAAATTCTTTTCTTAGTCTTTTTCTAAAAATATAGGCATCATCATCAACGAAAGTTATCCAGTCCCATTGCCTTAAAAAGTCACTGTACTCATCAAGAAACATGAGAGTACGCATGCCGATATTCAAGTAGCTTCCATCGTCAGAGTTAAAGCCCGTCATTTTTAATTCAGGAATACGAGTCTCACCAAGAATAATGTAATCTTCATCAGGACCAATGTGTTTCATCCAAGTCTCTCTAGAACATCTTAATCTATCCCAGTATTTATTGCATCCATAAATTATATATAAGTTTTTCATGCAGTATTTTCCATGATGAAAATCTTGTCAATAGCATTAAGCCCGCCAACAAGGCAATAATAATCAAAGTTCTCTTCAATATCTTTGCATAAATTAATATAAACTCTACTTGAACTAATGTGATTTTTAGCGTCTATACTTTTAGACAAAACACTAAAAAATCTATCATCGAGCATAGTATCTTGCAAAAATGTATTTTTATCTTTCTTAGTGAAACTGTCAAATAATTCTTTTGATTTTGAGAGGAAAGTCTTGTTGACAGATATGCCAGTTTTTATATTAAATATCATTTGCTTTGAATCATCTTTCCACATATTATTGTTGCTGAAATGATCAGATCTAGTTATTTGATCATTTCCTATTAACCTGGGAATTCTTTTACCATAATTTCTTTCTAATTCTTTGTTTAGCTTGTCTTTAAAAACGTACGATGTGTCATCTATGAAAGTTATCCAATCATAATCACTAAACAAATCTGAATAATATCTAAGGAAATCATAGAGCCTATGATTTAATTTGTGAGATGTGCCACTATCATTTGAAAAGCCTATAAAATTTAGCTCAGGAATAGTAATATCACCTAATACAATGTGATCTTCCTCGTCTAGCCAAGATATTTTACTAGACTCTATTCCAGACCTATCTGATCCGCTGGTCAGAACTACGAATAAATTTTCCATTATTATACCAATTCCTACTAGATTGAACAGGAGACATCTCTTGGGGATCCTCATTATTATTCGGAGCAACAGGTAGACCTTCAATAGCAGAAGGCTGCTGAATTAACCCTTGATACTCACTGATAGCCTGCCTATACTCTCTTCTATTCTCAATGCGAGACATTAGTTCTTTGTTTAAGCCAAGTTTTCTAAGATAATCAACGCCTCCGACAATACCTTGATAATTGTTAGCGCCAGCATTACCTAAAACTCGTATAAATATTTTATCAGCTATATCTGATGTAGGATCAGAATTATAGAAATATTTCTTTAATTGCTGCCCCATTTCATGGAAATTATTCAACAAAGCAACACCTTCAGGTGTTAAATGAAGGTTTGCGTAAATCAAATTAGAAAGTCTATAGAACTCTCTGTCATCTCTAATGAACTGGTTAACATCAACATTCCTATACTCGCCATTTAAAATAAATGCTAAAATATTGCTTCCAGATTGCTCTGATATGTTGTAATGAGGATGTTTAATGTCTTCCATATATTTATTGATAACATCTGCACCAAATACAGCCTGCAAAGCTTCTATGTGGTCTTCGTTTATTTCATAATTATTTAATACAGCCCAATCAAAATAATACTTTAAAGCAACTGGATTTAAATTGCCAAATAACTTCCTCATTAAATCTATATAATGATCACTATAGGCATCTACTATGTTAAATACCAAATCTTCATCTTCTTTGGAAGACTTTGTGAAATATTCGGCAAGATAATTAGATACGGCTTCAATAATATAAGTGTTTTCACTTGTTCTAGCTTCGTCTAAGTAATTAAGAGCTTCTTGAGGAGGATTATTGTCATGAGTTATGTCTCTCATAACAATAGCCATGATATCATCCATAGATCGTTCAACAGCCTCTTTAATGTCAGGCGCTGACTGAACATCTTTGTCTTTTAAACTGAAGAACCTCATTCTCAATAAGTCTGTAAGCTCATCGCCTTCTTGACCTTCTAGATGATCTAGTATTTCATCAAATCCCCAGATAGGAACATATTCCAAGTCAAGCAAGTCCAATGTACTTAGGTTCTCTGTCTCATTTCCAATAGCTTGAACCTCATATATTTCATTAGCGTCTTCGTCAAAACAAATAGCTATTCTAGGATTGCCCCCTCTTCTAAGAACCATAAAGTCCTTTCCTTCTTTCAGGTGAATCTCTAGGCCTCCATCAGGTTGGTCTTCTTCTCTAGGCTGAGAAACACACCAATGACCACCGCAGGTCAAACTTAGCAACTCTTCTTTTTCTGTTTCAAATTCTTTTTCTAATTCTTCTCTTCCTTCCATCATCTCGTCGTATACAGAGTCGCTCACTCTGGCGTTTAAGTCTTCTTCGTCATGACCTAGTTTTTCGAGCATTTCCTGCAACTCGTCTAACCCCGATGACTCCAAATCTCTTTGCATAGATTCATATTGGTCTTCTTCAATATCATAGCCAGATAGTTTATGAGCAAATTCTTCTTCGCCCAAAGCTTTTCTGTCTTTATTGAGCCTTTCTTTCATAGTCTCAACTTCATCTAGTTTTTCACCAAGGATTTTTTCAACGAACTCTTTGTATTCTGTATTTACGCTTTCATAGTGTTGGTCATACAGCTCGTCATATCTAGGCGTTTCATACCATTCTTTCTCGCCAAGAGTGTCAAATTCTTCTTTTCTACCCTTGATGCCATTGCTATAGAAATACCAGTCTCCACCAGTAGGAGTTCTTTCCATGTGCTTGACAGTGCCAACGGTTCCGTCTTGTCTGTAACCATTGAAGATTTTGTTTAAGTATTGAATTGCAACATCACGACCTTCTCGCTTCTTGATGTTCTTGACCTTTTGCCAGTTCTGGTCTTGCTTCATCCTTTGTTCGTATTTCTGTATCTCTTTGAATAGCAAAGTGCCGCCCTCAAGTCCTAATGACTGAGCAAGAGCGTTTGCTGTTTTATTCATTTTTTGAGAATACCATCTACTCATTTAAACAATTCTCCAGGAGTAAGATCGTCATTTTCGTAATCAACATAGTAAGGACTACCTTCATATTCAGCCTTACCAAAAATAACGTTTATTACTTTTCTAACAAAATCAGGGTCTTTTTCTCCATAACTTTGATACAATGTTCGAATATAATGATTTACAACTTCGTTGAAAGTTGAATTAAAATTGCCAGTCCAATTAAGATCTCTAGCATACGGCCTGAACTCATTTAGTCTAGCAGACAACTCTTTTGTATTAAAAGGATGTTCATATATACTAAAGTTATAACCTTTAATAAAGTTTATTATTTCTGCATGCTTTTCCTTAAATTCTTTTAAAGCATTCATATAGTCTTGTTTCAAAGAGTTAATTTTTTGAATCATTTCTTGAATTTCAGGAGATTTCCTTTGCTCATAAGAAATAACAGAGGAAATTTGTCTGTACTCTCTCAAAGCCAATTCATGGGCATTAAATAATTCTTTATATCGATCACGAGCAAGATTGCGCTCAGGAACCATCTTCGTATATATAGTGGCAAATATATTGTCTATTTGAGGCTTATGATAAAGAAAATTATCTTTCAATTTTTGAGTCATGACATCTGTGGCTGTCTCTCCTATAAGCTTTACCAAACCAGCTTGACCTTTAACAAATATAGGCTCAATATTTAAAACATTGTCATGGTTAACATCTTCGTCTTTTATCTTTTTCTCTAAAGCAGATTTTATGTCTTCTTGTCTGTAAAAGTAATCATATAATTTTTTGAAATCTTCGCTTTTCCTTTCAAACAAAGAACCGTCTTGAATTTCTTTCAAAATCATCTGTTTGTATTTGGAATGTTCTTCAATGCCTCTAGAAGTAGAAGGATCCGTGCTAAACATAGCCTCTGGATTTGACTCTTGTAACGCAGTCTCAAGAATACCCGCAGCATTCTCTATAGTTGGATTCCCCACCATCCATTCAGGTAATTTTTCATTAATAATTTCTAAAACATTCTTAGTTTTTCCATACCAACTTCTTTTATTGAGTATGTTTGATTCTAATTCTCTTTTAAAAATATTATGACCCTCTGAGGCAATAAGCTGAGCTGTTATATTTACAATTTTTTCTTTAATAGGACTTTCTGTCATAAGATTTAATATGTCTTTATGATAAACGTTATGGCCAGTAAAAGAATATCTTCTAACAAAATCTTCATCTAAGCCTTTTGACATAACTCTCTTAACAATGTCCTTAACATAGTCTACGTCTAATAGTTTTTTTGGCAAAGAAGAAATAAACAATTGATTAATTTCATTCCCACCTCTCATAAAGGCATTCTCAATAATTTCGGCAGTTACTTCTTGTATCCAATCTTTATTAGCGATAAAGAAAGCCGCACAGTCACCTACAGCATGACAAAAGTTACTTAAAGTCATTCTCCCCGAACTAAGTATTTCTTTAAAAGCAGATATTAAATTAGGCCCCTCTATTCTTCTGGGAACCTTGCCTAAGGTGCGATAAGGATTCTTGCTAAGGACATTGATGAAATCTTGCATATTCATCCTGTCTTCCGCCAAACTAGACTCAATGTTATCAAATAATTTGTTAGATAATAACTGTTGCTGTTCTTCTGGCAGCTTGCCAGGATGAATTACGTAATGCAACGCATCGCTAGTTATGCCCGAAAGATAGCTAAGAGGCGAATGCTGAGCAATAGATGACCAACCATCGAAGGCCTTCTTAGACAAATTAGAATCTCTTAATTTTTTATGTGCAATATCAAAAGCAATAACAGAAGAATAGTCATCATTCTCAATAGCCTTGTCCATAAAGCTCTTAACAGAATTTGTAAGCTCTTTGTCCTTTAAGTCTTTTAAGCCATCATAGATTTCAAGACTAGCTGCCATAGAAGTACTATCTATTCTAAAACTTTCTTGCAGTTTATTAACGCCTTTCTTAGATAATACTGTAACAAAATCATTTAACTGCGATTTAGCATCAATGGGAAGAGCATTAAAGTATTTAGATATTTCTTTGAATAAATCTATAATACTCTTTGCATTGTTGCCCCCAAGATAATAGTCTTGTTTAGACAAAAGGTCTATCCTGTCTTCTATTACCTTAAACCAGTAGGTAAACTTGTCTTTAAGCCCTGTAACATAAGCTTCTAATAATTCTGGATACATGCCTTCTGGCATAGAATCTTTAATATAACCCAGCTTGGACATCTCAGTTGATAAGTATGGAACTTCTGTCCCACCATACTCGTCTATTACTGGAAAATTAACTTGAGACCAATTATTAGTAGATAAGAATTCCTTAAGCTTAACAGTTAAATATTTATAGTCTTCAGGTAAATTTTCGGGCGAAAAATTCTCATACTGTCGCTTTTTATTAGCAATAGAATTAATGGTGTTGTCAATAATACCTATCTCATCGGAAAGCTCATCGCTTTCATCTTCACTAACTTTCTCTTCCCAATCTTCAAGCTGGAGAACTTCCCTATTCCGCTCGATAATGCCTAGCATCGGTATAACATCAGACACTCGCATAGAGCCATCATATATTTCTTTAAATTGGCCAGAAGCAAAATGATAAAGAGCATAAGGGTCTTCTCCCTTAGCAAAGAAGTAAATAGGACCCATGTTATTATATTCATTAAAATGAACCTCTTGAGAAATGCACCACTCAGTACCCTGAGATACCCAGTGAGCGCCATCAAAATTCTTTATCTTAAATAAAGAAAATCCATCCTGAGAATCAATCTTTTCTAAACCACCCTGCCTCTTCTTCCTTTTCTCTTCTCTAACGCCGCCTCTTTCTTTAAAAGGCTCTAAAGCCATAGCTAATGCTGAGTAACTCTTGAAGCCATTAATGTCTTTTTGAGTAAATTCAGGGCGATTCTTGACTCTTTCAAATAGATTAAGAGACTCACTCAATTTCTCGTCATCTTCACCTAGTCTAAAGGCATGTTTGTCATTAGATAATAATCTACATATCCATACGGCATATTTAGGACTAATACTTATCGCCCAACGAACAATTAGTTCCCATTCTTCCTGAGAATAAATCTTGGGCCTCTGCTTCAATAGAAAAGCCTCTTTGCCCGCCTCTTTAATTATCTTATACCAATTACCCATCTATTTGCCTTGTACTCTCGATTTTCTATTTTTTTTGGCCCCTTTAACTGCCTTTCGCCAACGATTTATTTTTTTTTCTAACCCCAACCCCCATTTAAACGCCATTAGAGGGGTTTTTATTTTTTTTTTGACACCCTAATAAAAATTTCGGCGCAACTCATTTCAAATTTTATGTTACACCAGCGCAACCCATTCCAAATCCTATATTACAACAGAGCAACTCACTAATCAATTCTTATACCAACCACTATGATTTGCCTGCCTTTGAACGTCATTCAAAGGAATTACAGGACCATTATTAATGTCAACTTCAGGAGCCTGAGGTAAACCCTCAATAGCCGATGGACTGCCCTGCAAATTAACAGGACCAATCTTGTCCCAACGATTCTGATAGTGCAACATACTAGCCTCTGCACCCTTCTCTCTTGCAAGAGCCATAGCACCCTGAACCTCAGGGAAAGACTTTAAAACACTAATCAGTTCAGGAGACAGCCCAGCATCAGTAAGCTCGTGAGTAATAAAATATAACAATTGCATGGCGCTACTAACATCATCTCTATGAGGAGACTTGGGTATGGCCCTGTACTTAAGCAATATAATAGTGCAGAAGTTACGAGCTAATTCGTATGACAGGTTAGGATACAACTCCTTAGCCTTCTCCCATAATTGGTTTACTAAAAAGATGTCCCTGTTCTCAACAGGATTAAAGTCCATTCTGTTAAAAATAAGAGTCTTAACTCTGTCAAAATTACCTTGATGTAGAGCCCCCTCTCCCCATAGACCCTTAGAAAGGAAGTCCTCTTGTGCCTCTGGAGAATCTTGTACAAGACCCTGCTCCTTTAAATACTGGTCTACATATGAAGCGCCCTTGTCACCCATTAGTAGTTTGATCTCAGGAATAACACTATAAATGATTTCACCCTTATCGGAAGCCATACCCAGACCGTCAAAGAACTCGTCTAAAAGTTCATACTCGCTGCCCGCTAAAAATATTTTTAATCCCTCTACAATGTGAGGAAGGTATCCGTGACGCTTAAGAATACCTAACCCAAAAGATAACCATCCAGTAATGTTGTGTAGATACACATTAGTCTTCCCTACTCTAATGTAGTCCTTGTCCTCGCCTAATCCCTTTAATAGAGAAGCCCTAAGAGGTTGTGACCATTCGCTCTCGTCTCCCTTAATAAGGTCTTCTAAAGATGCATCATCATGAAAAATCATCTCTCTTAGGCTTGATCCGCTCCCTTCAAGCTCGCGGATCATAGGAGCAGTAAGTTCTTCATCTTCCATTTCCGCCAAAATTTCTTTTAGATCATCTTTCATTTCTTTAGGATCATGTGTTCCTGTGGCCTCCATAAGACCACCAAGAACCTCGTCCGCTTCTAACATAGGAACATCTAACAAGTCAATCACATCTCTAGCGTCTATGTTAGAAATCTTATTCTGTACGCCTTGTACCTCAGCAACCATTCCTCCTTCAGTATATCTAATGGCAACCCTAGGATCTCCATCTCTTCTCAAGATTAAAAATGAGTCTCCTTGTGATATAAATTCACCTAGATGACCTCCTCCTGGAGAAATGCACCAATGACCTCCACAAGTAATCTTATGGTATTGCTCTTCTACATCTCTATCTAATTGTTCTCTTAAACCGTCTGTGTATTCTTCTCTAATTTCATCTTTAACTTGCTCTTCATACTCTGACATGTCGCTAATTATAGTATCCGCACTAACATCTCCAAAATTCTTAATTAGCCATTCATGTAATTCATCGTCTTCCTCTTTCCATTCAAGCTTATTAACATATTCTTCCATCTTGCTTTCTAAATCTTCTATCTTAGTAAGTCTTTTTTCATATTTCTTCTTTATAGGTATGAGCTGGCTTTCTAAGTCATGGAACTCGAAATGCATTTGTTCACCAGCATGTTCTTTTAGTCTTGACTGAATACTTTCTAGACCTTCTTCGAGTTTTGTCTTAATGTTTGTGAATTTTTCCCATACATAGTTATCTAGCATGTCACGCAAAAGCTCTGTCATTTTTTCATTATATCTGCTATTATCATCATAGAACAAGTATTCATCTATACTTTCGCTTCCACCCTCAGATAATTCATAGTAATCCTGACTGTCTCCAAAGCTATACCAGTCACCGCCTGTATTGCTTCTACCCTCATAATATACAAGATTCATCTTAGAAGTGTCTACATCAGGAGGGTACAACTCAGGGTCCATCCTATACTCATCTAATTGATCATACAATGCCTTAGTAGCTACGTCTCTACCCTTCTGCTTTTTAATCTGCTTTATCTTCTGCCAAGAACCGTCCTCTTTCATCAGCTTCTCAAATCGCTGTATCTCTTTATACACAGGCAAGTCAGCAGAGATCCCTAGAGACTGAGCTAAAACATTAGATTGTTTGTACCATCTACTCATTTGTACCAACACCTACTCCTTGATGCGTCTAATATAGGATTCATGCCATTAGCCCAAGATCCTTCTTTTACACCTGTTAAATCCAATATTAGCTTCCTAACAGTATATACACCAGTAAACCTATTCACATAATCACCTACTAACTTAGTAAATTCAGGATCATCTTTAGTATAACCTCTTGTTTGAGAAGTATTTACTAAGTCTTCTACTGCTAATTTAGATATTGTTTCTACTGTTTCATCAAATAAATGTCTTCTCCATCCGTCTGTTGGAGAGCCTAACATGCTACCCACAAAAGAAGTAATAGAATTAATAGCTGGTCTAAATCTATTAGGATCACCTTTAACTTGATTGATTGCATTGTTTACAAGTGTCTTTGTCGCATTGTAATCACTGAGGCTCTCTCTCATCCTGGCAGACCCGTAGTTTTCATACTGTCTTTCAAGTATAAACTTAGGATCACTTAGTATTTCATGTAATGAAGGCATAATTCCCTCTGGAAGATTGCCAAATACAGCTTCATATTGACCCCTCTCAGCAATCAACCTCATAGGATGCTTGTTTGTCTTGCCATTTATAGAATCATTAGCGAACCTTATAAAGTCTTCCATCGTGTATCCAGTTACTTTTCTTATCGCTTCCGCCGTTTTTTCTTCCTTACCTACAATGTCATAAACCCTTGGTATTTGTTGCATTATATCATTTATGCTGCCGCTGTGCTTTTCTCTAAAGGCTCTTATCATTGTAGGCAATAGGTTTTCTGCTGCTATTTGGTGTTCTCCATCTTCTAGTTCTATTGTTTTTCTAACAAGTTCTGCAAACATTGATGCGGCGCTATAACTAGATATTTTTCTTCTTAGCCCGCTTCTGACTCCCATAAACATCTTTTTAAGTTCATCTTCTGGTATTCCAGTACCTTGTAGTTCTCTATCCGTCATTGTCACTATCTTTTCATGTAGGTCATGTATAGAAATGACATCAGAGGGGTCTAGGTTATCTCCCATATTGATTGCTTCTTCTTCTTGAACGCTTTGCATGTTCCTTATTATCTCACTAAACGAGAACTTAGGTGCGTGCTTTAGATCTATTACGTCTAGTCCTGATATGTTTTCAAATTGGTTGTGCGTTCCTTTTACTTCGTCTATTCCGCCTCCCTCATAATATGTGATGGCTATTGTTGGCTTTTTGTCTCTTCTTAATACCATAAATGATTGCCCGCTTTTTATTTTATTAAGTGTTGCTGGTCCTTCTTGCGAAATGCACCATCCACCACCACAATATAATTCATTGACTGCTTTAGCCCACATCTGTATTTTTCTTAATGAATCAGCGCTTTTGTTGTCTCTATCTCTTAATGCAGGTATCTCATACCAATCGCCGCCTGTTTTGCTCTTGCCCAAATATTCTATGATTTCATGACTTCTAAAGGTGTCATTAAGCCCCATGCCCTTATATTCTTCTATTGTTTGTCTTAGTACTGCCCTGGCTGGCTCAGGTCCGTATTTCTTTCTTCTTTCAAGGATCTCATTCCATTTGCCATCTTGTTTTAGCTGCTTTTCATATCTCTGAATTTCTTTATATATATCATCGTAGGTCTTTATGCCTAGTGACTTGGCCAGAGAATTAGATTGTTTGTACCATCTTGACACTTTGAGTTTTCCTTGTCTTATTTATTTATCATAAGATTCTTTGAATCTTATTCAAATAAAAATGGCCCTTTCCCTTTAAGGTAGGGCCAATAATCGCTCATTTATTTTTTGATTTCTTGAAAAAATCCCCCGCTATATAAATCGAGATTTTAGGAGTCCCATAATGAGGTTTTTTATATATATTAGCACGGGGAGGGGTGGGGGGTATATTATTTTGCAAATTTGTTAGAAATGTGTAAATAAAAAAAATAACTACATAGGGTTAACCCTATAGGTGTATTTTGCATAAAAATAAAAATACCCCTTTCGGGGTATTTTGTTTAATTTTCAGAATTGTGTTTGACTTCCGCCGATCAGTTGCTAGCGGCTTGGCTAGTCTGGCCAAGTCGGCTAGCAAGGTCGGCCATCGTAGCCCGCTTAGGCTTGATAACCTTGTAAACCTTGTTGTTTGCGTGAAGTTCAACAACGTGTTGCAGCTTAACCCGCATAGTGAGCGGAGGCCCGTCGCTCAGCCCATCCATTCGATCCAATACCTGTTGACTAAGGTAACTGCGAATGTTGCGACGATCCAGTTTAGAGCCATCGGCGGCGATCAATTCGCTAACGCATGAATCCCAGTCGATGTTGGCCATATCAAGCTTGAGCGTGCCATCCTTTTTACCTTGCATGAGCGGCGAACCGTCGATGCGATCATTATGCTTATCGGGCTGAGCAACGAAGTCGGCAGCTTCGCCAGCTTCAATGCGTGCCTTGTTCACTTCACGCTGATAGCTAGTGCCAGTAGAGATGCCGCCAGCTGCTTGAAGCTTGCGATCCTTGTTCTTAGGCTTGCCGCCGCCAGTGCAGTCAACCTCAATACGCTTCACGGCATCGTAGTAAGGATTCGGGCTGCGATCCTCACGATGCTTTTTGAGCATATCATCGGAGGCAGGCTTTTCCATGATAACATGAATGAATTGACCAAGCGGCAAGGTTCGGACAACTTCGGCCAGTTGTGCAGTTGTAACAGTTTCGGTAGTGTTCATAGTAGGGACTCCATAAAGGGGAAAAAGGGGATCTGACATAAGTATAGCAAAGATTTTCAG
>Ga0181591_10003677_pt1 | contig 13384 bp, 10 predicted proteins | sample 071ome_33_FD_133757 | JGI IMG/M metagenome (GOLD analysis project Ga0181591, IMG submission 133757) | Coastal salt marsh microbial communities from the Groves Creek Marsh, Skidaway Island, Georgia - 071412AT metaG (megahit assembly) | ecosystem: Environmental > Aquatic > Marine > Intertidal...
CGCGTTGCGGCCTTCAAGGCTGCACCGCGGGGTTGCTTGCTCGCAAATACTTGGCTCGTGTCTTTTCCGTTCTCCATGAGAACGAAGTATTTCTTTCCGTCTGACATTTGGATTACCTCCGGTACACCGTTGTACCGTTGAGCATATAATGTTTTTCCCGAAAAAAGGCATGACTGCGCCCCATATGGCGCTCAGTCCCCCTTCCCGAGGCCTAAAAAATCGGGAAATCGCCGTAGGGCCCCGTTTTTTATGGACCTCAAACCAGGTCTGCACCGGCCAGAGTTTTCGTGTTGACCACGCCTTCGACGCAGCGAATGTCCTCCACCACGGATTTTGCAATGGTTGCAAGGGCATCCGCCTCAAGTTTGACAATCAGGTCGTGGTCGCCGAACAAAACCGTCGCATCGGTGACGTGGGGGAGGGATTTAACCGCCTCGTAGACGCTTTGTTCGGTTCCCGGTTGAACGTTGATGAGGACATAGCCAATCGCCATGAAGGGAAGGAACATGCGGTGGTGCTTCAACCTCACCCTTCCTTAACCTCGGTCCCTTGGGCAAGGAGCTCTCGGTGTTCATCCACATAGGCGCTCCACTGTGGGTCCGTCCAACCCTCGGGCACGGGCCCATCCAACCACCGACTGAAGTCCTCAACCGTCCAACCCTCGGGCACGAATTCTGGTGCGGACGATGGTTCGACGACTTGATCAAACACGGTTTCGTCTTGCATGCCTTCAAACAGATCTTCGATCGAGGAGAAGCCTTTTTCTTCGTTTTCACCCCATGCAGAATCGATGTTTGGGCGCCCATTGCGTCGCACCAGAACAACGGTAACGAGCGCTGTCAGCAAGAGCATCGCCACGCCGATGGCGGCTTTCTCAAATGCTGCGTTCTTGGCCTCACCGGAAGGCGCCTGGGTTTGGTTGTCCGGTGCGGAACAGGTCGTGCACGCCTGAGCCGGTCCAACGAGAAGTTGCGTTTCGTGAACAAAGGTCTGCTGCAAATCATCGATGCACGTGATGTTCACGGTGAGCGTGGTGTTTGCAAGCGAACGGGGAATCGGATACAGCCAGCGAAGCTGGTTGGTGAACACCCCTTCTGGGCCCGCAGCCATCGCCGATTGACTCAACAGGTTGGAGGCGTTGTCATAGATGGTGTACGCACAAAGAACGCGGTCCAATCCGTCCAGATCAGTGATGGTGAGGTTGGTGAACAGGTCGGTTTCAGGTAGCACTTCAGAATGCATGACGTCCACGAACTCGGTGGGAGCATGTTGGAACATGAGCGAAAGCGAGGTTGATTTGACCAAACCGTCAATGTCGGTCACCGAAAGAAACGCTTTCCCCTCCCCGTCCACCATGGCGTTGTCCAACTTCAAGCGGAAACCCAACCAAAGCACCTCTTGGCCCTCGTACGGTGCACGGTCGCATGCCTCCGGAGGTTCACCTTCGCCCCAGGGGAGATCCTCGGTCGCTGGGGCGTTGATGGTCCATCCCGATTGGGTAAGGCGAGCGCTGACGCCATCGATCGGTCGGTCGCTGACGATACCGACTTGCAGCAATGCAATTTGGCCAAAGGTCATGTTGGTCACTGGCCCGTTGGCGTCGCAGGCTTTCATAACAAGAATTTCGGGGGGCGTCAGCAAAAACGGGAGTTCGAGTTGGAGCATGGATGTGCCCCCGTGCTCTCCCCGGCCGGAGGCTACGATTCGTAAATCGCCGGCTTCGAGAGGAACGTCCAATTTCTCAAGGTGCACCACCACCGTGCTGGTCCCTGCCGGGATGTCGAGCGGAAGGAGAATCGCCTGTCCACCCGGCCATTGTATCGTGACATCACCTACAAACGAGGTTTCTGGGTCGTCCACGTCTTGAACGGTGACGCGAAGATGTTCCATGCCGTTACCGACCACGCGGTCGAGGACCGTACCTTGATCGTTTTGAACATTCAACTCGAGTTGCGGTGGCATGTCTGCGACCCGGACTGTGCGCTGAAGCAGCAAGGATCCGGTGGGGGCACGCACCTCAAAATTCACATCGTTCAGCCCGGATCCCAAAGACAGGTTGAACGGTGCAGTGTAGCAGTAAAGATGGGAGACCTGTTGGGGAACATACGAAACGTTCCCTAAGGTGCCCCGGGATGCCATGAACATCGGTAACCCGTCGTCAACCCGATAATCTGCGTCTTGAACACAAGCCGTAAGCTTGGTGTTGAGGTGACGATACATCCCTTCTGCGGGCCGGTTTCCAAGCGGAGAGGCTTTGTTCCAATCGGCTGCATCAACCCCCTCAACGTGGGGCCCGTACCAGGAGGGGGGTGCGTCGGCAACTCGCGTCGCGTTGGTGACCAGCAAACGTGCCGTCATGTTGCCGGCATCGGTCACGGTTGCTCGCAAGGCGATCCATCCCAAACTCGCATCGGCAGGGACGACCAAACTTGATTCCCAGACGGTAGGATTGATCTGGCCGAGGGTGATCACCGCCCAGTTCGTCTCGTTCCACGTGCTGTTCGTGGGCACAATCTGCCATTCCAACACGGCGTTGGTGACGTTGACATCGTCCGTTGCCTCAACCGAGCAAATGGTGTAGGCTCCCCGAGTGACGACCGAAGCGCTGCAGTACACGTCTTGAACAGCGGGAGGGGCGTTCACGACGATGCTGAACGGGTAGAGATTGTTGCCGAAGTTTCGCTCTTCGCTCTGGTTATCATAACGTACCCGAAGGTCGAGATAGCCGGATGAAGGCGGAACGATGGTCAAGTTCACCAAGGTCCTGCTTCCGGGTTGGTCCCCAGGTGGAAGTTGAAGCAAGGTCTGATTGAGGACGCTGTTGCCCTGAACGGTTTGCACCATGAGCGTCCCGTTCGAAGTTGACATCCCCCGGTTTTCAATGAGCATCTGAATCACGGTCTCCTCGCCCAAATTTGCCGGGCCAAGCACGCGCACGTCAACGATGCTGATGTCATGGAAGATGTCGGCGTAAGGCGCCATTTTCGGGTCGCCTACAACGACGCCCATCCAACCCGAAAGACGGTTTGCAGCAGCGTGGCTTTCGGCGAGGTTGTATCCCGAGGCATACGAGGTGAGGTACACACTTGGCAGGCCAACCGCAGTGAGGTAGGGTTCGTACACATAACCTTTCACTCCTGAAACACCGTCTTCTAAGAGGTCGGCGACGAGGGATTGGCCGTAGGCGGTTCCCCAATTGAACGAACGCCCACCGGTCGAGACCGCCGTGTCAGCGATGGAACCGTTAACCCACTCCATGTGAGGCCGGATGGCTCGCAGCAACACGGTGTCGACGTAGAATTGCCCGTCCGTTGAGGTCGATGCGATGTCCATGGGCACCCTGACTTCGAATTGGGTTGCGTTTGCGTCAGGGCGGAAACGAATGGATTGTGCCGCCCATGAGGTCGTGAAAGTCTTCATCGAAGAGGTGTTGGTGGAGAGCGTCTGTCCGTTGGTGTCCTGAGCGGTCAATTCCAAGCCAAAGGCTCCGTTGACTTCGCCGCTTCGCTTGCCGTAAACATAGCCAATCCACGCATGCCCCTTCAGGTTCTCGGGCACCGTGAAGATGGTCGTAACATGTGCGACATCGGTTCCACCCCCCGAGTATGTCGTGCAGTTGTCGACGATGGTCCGACGAAGCGAGGTGATGTCGTGATCGTCCAAGGCCACATCCCACACGAGAACCTCATCGATCATGCCTTCGAAAAATGCACTGCCGGCGCGATTGACCCCGAGTTTGTAGAGGTCGATGTTGGTGAACGAGCCGTTGGGGTAGGTGAGCGTGTTGACCAAGACCCCGTCCATGTACTGACGGATTTGCCCGCTGTCAAACACCGAGACGAGGTGAGTCCATCGTTGCGGCGTCACATCGCCAAAGGGGTGGGACTGATTGTTGTGAAGCCTCCACTCGCTGTTGGAAATCATATGCTGGAAGGAGAGGTTGGAACCCGCTTGGTCGTTGACCGCAAAGGTTGAGGCGTACGTTGTTTGGTTGCTGCCGTTGGCCCACACCCATTGGCTCACGGACAAATTTCCAGTCCAATCCGTGACGTCAACGCTCGCTACGTCGTCCACTCCGTCAAACCACAAGCACCCCCCGTCCACGCAAGTGCGCCAGTTTGAGGCATTCATTCCCGTGAAGGTCAAGTTTGCACTCGTGTTGACCGCATTGACGGCCTTGCTTCCAGAACCGTCCTCAAAGGACCATGCATGAATGAGACGGTTGCCTTTCGGCACGATGTCGCCGTCGACATAGAACACCGAACTCGGGACAGCGGCTTTTGAGGTGTTTGGGCCCTGCCAAGAGAAGACCAGACCGTGGGGTCCGCCTCCTTGGAAGAACTCGATTCGGAAATCGTGGAGGCCGGCGGAGAGGTTGAGGTAGCCGGAACGTTCCACCATGCCGTGCATGCCGTGATTTTGGACCACGCTGTTGCCGTTGACCCACAATTCCGAACCGTCATCGGAGTTGAGGAAAAAACTCCAGTTCCCTGAAAATGGGACATCGATGAGGCCGCTGAACCGTGCACCCCAATGTTCCTTGAATCGATCATCAAGGCCGGGATAGGCGTTGTTGGAGGAAGCTCGGTTGAGGTGGGGCTCGATTTGAACACGGTCTGGTTCTCGGTCGATGAGGGACGGCATGGAGGCGGCGTTGAACGAGACCCCGTCGTTGTCGAAGTACTCACCGTAGATACCCTGCATCATGTCGCCTGCGTCTTGTTCGCAAGCCGTCTTGACCGTGGCTTCAAACGCCCCGTTTCCTCCCTGCTTGGTATCGGTTTGATAGGCCCATGCAAAGGTGTCTTCAGCGGCAACCGTCGGACCGCTGTGCGTCCAATAACGCGACCCGCTCTGCCAAGAGGCATCGATGGTGTCAAAACCACCGTTGGGCAAGTGGTTTCTGTTCCAGTCGCCGTCGTTGCTTCCCCAAGATGCATAACCGATCACGTTGGAGATATTGGTGATGAACTCGGTCTCCTCATCGAACATGACCGGGAGGCCCAAGCTTCCGTTCAACGAGGTGTTGGCCGCATACAGGTCATCGTTCCAAAATTTGTAACCCGAGTTGTTTCGGTTGGTCGCCAAGTCAAGCACGAAGGTTCCTCGTTGCCCCAGACTTTGGTTCGCACGCTCGATGAGTTCGAGCGCTGTATCGACGGTGTACCCGGTGAGTCGAGTGACGAGGAAAAAGCCGTACTTGCTGCGTGTGAACGGTTCCATCGCCTTTCCAGCAAGCGGTCCGTAATCGTGGTTGAACCAATAATTCCCCCCGATGGAGGCGTTGTAGGTGCCCCCGAGCAAAGCCAATTCCTGGTCAAAACTTGCTTTGTCGTTGCCACCCGAAATGCGGAGGGGCATGCCTTTTGTCGTGACGAGGTAGTTGAGTGAGTTTGACGAACTTCGGTTTTGGAGCATTTCAAGGAACGGAAGCGCGAAGAAGTTGGTGAATTGGTTCCGATTCACCGTTTCGCCCGTTGGTGTCCCGGTCTCGTTGAAGATGAACACACGGTCCAAGGAAATGTTTCGCGCAGCCACGAAGGCCCAACCGATGGTCCGGCTTTCGGCCGAGAGGTTGTTGATGAGGACCCCAACATCGCCGTAGTTGATGACGCTCCCGTAAGAGAAGCCGTCGGGAACGGCTACGTTTCGCATCGGTGTCTCGTTCCACGGACCCGCGGCTTCACCGACCAGAAATCCATCAAACATGGTGTTCGTGTCCTCAAGGAGCGGCGGTAAGGGAGCGGTTCCGTTGGGTTGCAATGGAACCATCGAGACCAACATGAGCACCACGAAAGCGAGACTGCTCCGCTTTGTGTGCATCGGTTGTTGCACCATCGGGGCCTCTTTAGCCGTATCGCTCAAATGTCGACCATCTCGACCCAAGGAAGCCGAAGACATCGCAATCGTCATCGGTTCATGAAAAAAGGGCGCAGAGCATATGTAGGGTGGCCCTCTATGGGGTAATGATGGCCGAACTCTACATGGCGAGAACATGCAAGCACGGTGTCTTGCGCGTGATGGGTGGAGAGGTTTGGGACCATTCGGGCGACGTGCTCGTGACCCCCGCCAACAACCGCCTCTCTGGACGAGAAGGCATCGACAAGATGATTCATCAAAAAGCGGGCAAGGAATTAACCCAAATCACCCGCAACATCTGCTTGGAAATGCGGAAAATCAACGCACCTCCTTGCGCGGTGACTGAAAACGTCGTCACCGAACCCTTTGCTCTCGCCTCGAAGTTCACTCACATCATCCATGCCGTGGGGCCCGATTGCCGTCGACCGAACCAAGACGAAGCACGGCGTGAATTACTGGCGACGACCTATCATAACCTCTTTGCAACGATCGAGGAGCTCGGCAACATCAGTAGCGTCATCTCTCCGCCGTTGTCCATGGGGGTCTTTGCCTACCCTCATCGTGAAGGGGCCCGCCTCACCCTCCAGGTGCTTCTCGAAATGCTGGACGGCGAGAAGGACTACGGGATTCGCAACTTCACCATCGTCGTGAAAGAGCGGAACTTCATCAGCAACATGCGCACGGTGTACCGCGAAGGGGAGGATCAGTTTCCCGGGGTTGACACCACGATGGAAGAATCAGTTCGATAATTGCGCATCGATTTGGTCGACCCTATCGGTCAAAGCCTTGATTTCACTCTCAGCATTTGACAGTCCAGCGCTCTCAAGATTTCGCTGAACGGACATTTGCATTCGCTTGATTTCATTGAGCCGTTGCACCCTGTCCTTTGGCCGATTGACCGCACCACGCATGCTCATCAACCACTCCTCAAGGAGCGCCGCCCCCCATTCGGGAACCCTCAATTCGCTGGAGAGCAAGATGGACTGACGGCGATGTTGGAAGCGCGTTTTTCCTTCCATGGTGCGAAGACCCTGGATGGAGCCGGGGTTCCAGGTTTCGAGCGGGATGTGAAGGTGCTGTTGAATGCTGAGACGTCCGTTGGCGTTGAGGGTGAAATCAGCGATGAGTACGCTGGCCGACAAACGAAGGAAGACCTGAACGATATCGTCGTGAACCGCCCAGTCCGAAATGCGCACGGGTCGCTCACCCCACGTGACGTCGCACCATGCTTCGATGGCTGAGTGATGCGTGTTCATGAGAGGGAAGGGGCGTCAACCCATCATCAAGTTTTGTCCCCCAGAGTTCGCTGAAGCGATATCAACGTTCAAGGCGGAACAGGTCGTCGCCGAGCCATGGTGGGCTCGTGGGGTTCGGTTCAAGCCGACTGGACTTTGCTGTTTGTCCTCCTTTTCGGATGGTACATCCTGATTCGGACGTGGGAACGCAACGGGACCCTCGACCGATGGAATGCCACCCGCGCCCTCGGAATCGTCTTGATGGTTCGAACGCAACGAGGTCAACGCCTGCTTGACCGCCTCGCAAAGCCACGTAAATTTTGGCGAGCCTACGGTGAGGTCTCGCTTTGGGTCTGCTCACTGGCCATGCTTGCCGTGGCTTTGGTGGTTGTCTTGGCGTTTATCACTTCGCTGGTGAACCCACCAACCACCACCCCGCCCTCGGCCAGCGAATTGGTTGCTGTCCCCGGCCTGAATCCCGTGATTCCGCTCGGATGGGGTGCTTTGGCCTTTGTCGTTTCGCTGGTGATTCACGAATTTGGCCACGGCCTGCTGGCCCGAGGCCACGGTATGCGCGTCCGATCGTTCGGCTTGCTCCAATTGGGCCCACTTCCGCTCGGGGCCTTCGCAGAACCGCAAGCTGAAGAATTGATGCGTGCGCCCCGCCGAGAGCGGTTGCGCATGTTTGCCGCAGGCCCCGCAACAAACCTCTTTGCTGCTTTTGTGATGCTGCTCCTTCTCGGCGGCGTTGCCGGGCAGGTCACGGCGAAGGAGGATTACCTTCACGTGCAAGGCATCATCGTCGGTGAAGGTGCTGAACGCGCCGGCATGGAGCCATGGGATACGTTGGTGTCCATCGACGGCAAACCGATTCAAAGCAGCGAAGATTTCCGGACCGTCCTTGACGGTTACGCTGCGCACGACACCGTTGACCTCGTGGTGCTCAGGCAAGACGGCCAACGGGAAACCCTCACCGCCACGTTTGGCGACAAACACGCGTACTACAAAGCGCTTGGATGGGAGGACGAGGTGTTGGGGAATCTCGATATTTCCCCCGGAGACCCGTTCTTGGGCGTAGAAGGTCTCTCTGAGGGCACCGCAGGTATTGACCGGCTGGCCGGCCCCTTTTCTCCGCGGTGGGAAGGTTCGGTCTTGCAGCGTGTGCTGATGCTCCCGATCCACATTCTGAACATCCTCATCGTGCCGTTTGAACTCAACGGCGTCGCCATTCACCCCTTTGAAGAAGCCTTGCTGACGGCAGGCGACGGGCCGGTGAGTGCCGTTCTTGGTACCGAAGGTTTGCTGTTCATGGCGAATCTTTTCTTTTGGCTCATGTGGGTCAACATCCTCTTGGGTTTCACCAACCTCATTCCGATGGTGCCGTTTGACGGTGGACATATGCTACGTGACATGTTGCACAGTTTCTTGAGCGGGGTCAAACGCATCGGTCGGAAATTGAAGTTGTGGGACTTGCACCCGATGTGGGTGGACCATCTCTCGTCCAAAGCATCCAGTTACTCTTCCCTGGTGTTGCTCGTGATGCTGGTGTTCACAATGGTGGTGCCGTATCTCTGAGGCCCATCGCATCTGAGCGACGGCGTTCAAGTTCCGCCAGGACATCTGCTGCGGAGACCTCATCCCGATACGCCGTTGATGCGTGCTTTTTGGCGCGCATGTGAAGCGATGGCTGTAGGTCTTCCCTCCCTTCTGCGGAGCACATCAAACCGATGAATTCGTTCAACGGCATGCCTTGGCCCCAATCGATAAACGGTGAACCGTTTCGGTTCAAGGGCAGGGCCGGAATTTTTGGTGCGAGCAACCGAAGGGTCCCGCGCAGGCCCTGCGTTTCAACCCGAAACAACCGCCACGAATCGCCCCGCACGCCCTTTCTTCGATGTGCGTAAAGGGGCATGAGGCCGCTGCGCTCACCCTCTCGAATCATGGCTTCCAACTGGTCTTTTGTTCGTCCTGAAAAATACAGTTTCTCAGCTTTGGTGGTTTTCACTTCGATGGGGAACGAACAATCGCCGCGAAGCGCAACCAAATCACCGCTTCCCTCCATACCCGAGCCCGCCGCACGAACGACGAGAAAGGGGCGTTCAAGCACACGCCGCATTCGACGACGCTCGGCTTCATCGCAACTCTTGATGACCGCATCCACGCCTTTCTCGGTGCCTGCGAGAACCTCCCGCAGTTCCCTTTCGTAGGCGCTTGTCATGAACCGACATCGTCGTCCATCGTTCTTGATGACTTCGGTTCACGCGAACAACTTTTCAACGGGTTTCCAGGTCTCTCCATCGAGGCGAACCGATAGATTAGAACGGAGCCGGACCAACCAACCTTCGTGCAGCGCGTCTACGTCCGCACCGACGATTTCCAACTGGCCCATCGTTTGCTGAAGGCTTTGGAATTTCATCGAATCCCAGTTCTCATGCTCTCGACGGACGAACCGCTACCGGACCCCTCCGCTTGGTGGTTCGCCTCGCCAGGCGAGATCAAACGCCTCGGAGGGCGAGGTGTTCCCGTGTCGATTGACACCGTTGACGAACAGGTGTTGGTTTGGACGATGACCCGAGCCCACCCCATGTCGCCCAAGCAATTGGTGTTCGGGCTGGACCCCGGCCCTCGCCCGGGTTGTGCGTGTTTTGCGGACGGCACGGTGCTGGGAAAGACCGTGGAGGAGGACTTCCCTTCGTTGTTCGGCTTCATGGCTCGCATGGTCGATGCCATGTCCCCGGATGCCGTTTTGGTTCGTGTCGGTCACGGTTCACCCATGCACCGCGACCGACTCATCAACGAGGCCATTGGCCGAGGCTTTTGGGTTGAGGAAGTGAACGAGTACCGCACCAGCACCGGAACATCCAGACATGCCCATGGCGCATCGGCGGTCAAGATCGGGCGTCAAGCAGGAAAACCGGTTCACGAACAACGAGACCACGTGCCTTCGTTGGGCGAACTTCGGAATTTACAACGCATCAGCCGGCAACGGTCGAAAGGGGCCCTCACGATTTCCATCGAGGCGGCGCGGCGGGTGAGTCGAGGGCAACTCACGCTTGAAGAAGCCTTGATCGAGGCGGGTTACGAGGCTTCTTGAGGCGAGTCGCCAATCGTTTCCCAACTCAGGTCTTTGTGCAGGAGGTCTGGCGATGAAGCAATCCATCTCCGAAACAAGGCATCGCTCACCTGGGGCGCTGCGAACACCGCAGCGAGAAGGATGACCAGGGCCATGAAGGACGAGGAGGGGACATCTCCTGTTCCGTACGAAGTTGGGCCGCCCGACATCAGTTTCACGGTCCCGAGCCACGGGATTTCGCCGCCTGCAACGCCCAAAATCCAACCGTCACGAATCGGGCCGACCACCCCGGACGGGCTGTGGACACCGGCAGAACCGTTGGTGGCGCTGCTGCCTTGGTCAACCGAACATTTGTTGTTGTCTCCGAGGGTCAAGATGCCCTCGTGCGGGGGTTGCCACTCCCACACCACCAAATGAGATTCAACCCCTGCGTGCGAAGGACGCTTGCAGTCGTAGTAGCCTGCCGAAGTACCGTCAAACACCACGGTGATGTTGGCGACATCTCGAACACCCGTTCCGGGGACAGACCAGGTCTGGATGCACGTTCCAGGCAGACCGTCATCGGCCGGTTTTTGGGCGTCGTAGGTCCCCCCATCTGGGCACGGGTCGCTGCCCTGTCGGTCTGGAATCGTCGTTTGTTCTGCAACGGCCCGCAGGATGGCGCGGTGGATGATGGGCGTGCCCCCTTCTCCATTTTTGTCGTAAATGATGACGTCACCTGCAAGGCCGTGTTGCTCGTAACCGTACGCCGGGTGCGATGGTTCGGTGGCCTCAGCGAACGTCACCACCGTGCTGGCCGGTTGGTCGTGCACCAAAATCAGGTCGCCCGCATCGATGCTCCCAATTTCCCCGTTTTCGTCGTGGACCATGGACGCCGATTCGACGACCACCAGCGGCGGCATGGAACCGGTATGAATCACCATGGCTCCGATCAGGCAGGCGATCATGCCGATGGCAAGACCGATTTCCAACACCAACGACTTGAGCGGATGAGAGGTCGTCATCGAGGTGGCCCCGGTTCAACGTCGCAGGCCTTTGCTTTCAAGGAATGCGTTCCATTGTTCCAAATGGCCAGCACCAAGCGCTTCTGCGGCCAAGACGCCGTCGGCCTTGCGCCTCCTCAACTCCGAAGTTGATTGGATCGCTTTCAGCTCCTCAAGGGTGGCGACGTGGCCTTTAAACCGAAGAAATTCGGGGAAGGCCACCAAGAAAAGAATCAGCGTGAGAACGGCGCCTGCGATGGCTGCTCCGGTGAATTCCTGCCATTCGGGATGGTCTTGAAGAAACATCAATTGGTAGGCGCAAAGGACGAGGAGGATGCCGCTGGCCCCCGATGCAATCGCGGTGATGGCGTATTGTCGTCCGTGTTGTTTTGCCCACCAGCGGCCCAAGAAAGAGGTCGTTTCGCTCACGATGCTCACCTGTCCAACCGATATCGGAACTTGCCTTCAATGCTCGCATTTTTGGGAATGATGCACGAGAATGAAAATCGTCCAGAGAGGGCATCATTCAAATGTGATGTGGGCTCTCGGAATGATAGCGGGTGGCTAACATGCGTCGTGCACTTTTTCTCGTATCGGTTTTCCTCCTCTCTGTGCTATCGCCTTTGGCCGGTGCGGCCACCACGGAAACACAGTTCAAAGACGGCACCACCTCGTACTCCCACACCTTTTCTCAGAAAGGGGAAGGGTCCGCCGGCATGGTGACCATTCCGTACGGAGCGGAAGTCACATCGGCGACGTTTAATCTCCGAGGCGATGCGAGTTCAACGGCCTACACCAACTTCACGTCCAACAACCATTACGGCGGAGAGGGCGACTCAAGGGTGCAGGGCTCGAGCGGTCTCGCCCCCTCGCCCTTCCAAACCACTTACCGTGAAAACTTGGATGTGTCCGGTCAAACGGTTTTCCTGAAAGGCAACCCCACCGAAGTTATGGCTCGCTTTCAATCCTCAAACGACGTCAGTACTCTTGGAAACGCTCACCTCAACACGACCGGTGAGTTCGTTGCATTGAGCGATCAGGGCTATGTCAGTCCAACCAAGAAATACACCGATCTCGCCGTGAGTTCATCTGCACCTTGGACCTACACTGGCATAGTGGTCCCCATCAACGCGTCCGAGATCCACATCATGCGGTACACGAGCACCTCGGTATCGAGCATCCCGACGATTCTTCGAGTGAACCCGAGCACCGGCGCATACCTTGGTACGGCGTCCTACAACACCGGAAACTGCGGTTCGTCGGCCATTTACAGCATCCACGACGCAGACGTTTACGGGGGCTATGTTTACACCGCACACTGGTCATATTACTCCGTCAACAAGTGGGACGTGGACTGGAACGCCGCTGGGACTTCCGTCGTTTGGTCGTGTCAATCCAATTACAACTATCAATATCCAAACTACGTCTCAGGGGTTGACTTCGACGACAACACCGGCAAGATGTATGTCGCGGTCTACGATACACAAGCCCAGAATCACTATCTCCGGGAGGTCAACCCGGCCTCTCCAACGGTCGTCACCAACACTTGGCTGATGACGTCCACCTCCTATTACGCCGACTATGGGGCAGGCCTCTCTGTCAGCATACCGAGCGTGACCTACAACATTTACTACTACAACACCGACTTCAAGAGCGTCCACTATCATTACTCGATGCAGAACGGTCTGCTGACTTCGCAAGGTGAGCGCACCATGCCTGGCGGAGGCCACTACGGGCTCGTTGACACCGAAGACCACAAGGTGTACTTTTCTTGCCATTACGCCAGCACGGCGTACTGCACTCAAGGCGCCCGCAAGGTACACATTTACGGCGACGGCTCGCACTTTGACGTTCGCTCATCCACCGTTACCAGCCAAACCGTCGTGGGTCAAACCATCTCGTCCACCCGAGCCATTGACACCATCAACGTCGACGCCATCTTCGGTTCGGTCCCCACCGGCACCAGCATCGACGTCGATGTTTCCAACGACGGCGGAACGACTTGGCAAAGTGCCTCCGTCGGTCAAAAGGTCGTGTTCTCGAGCGCTGGCTCTTACATCCTTTGGCGGGCAACGCTGAACGGGACCAGCTCGAAAACTCCGGTTTTGGGCGATGTCGTCCTCAGTTACACCACCAATTTCCAAAGCAGCGGGTATTACTACGCCTACCAATACGTCGGAAGCGGAACAAAGAGCGTTGTCGCTGCGACGGTGAACTGGACCGAGACGGGTCCG
>Ga0181591_10003684_pt1 | contig 13374 bp, 12 predicted proteins | sample 071ome_33_FD_133757 | JGI IMG/M metagenome (GOLD analysis project Ga0181591, IMG submission 133757) | Coastal salt marsh microbial communities from the Groves Creek Marsh, Skidaway Island, Georgia - 071412AT metaG (megahit assembly) | ecosystem: Environmental > Aquatic > Marine > Intertidal...
AACAAATGCTATAAGTTCATTTGATTCAGGAGGATTTACAACTGGTGCTAATAATGCTCTAAATACAGATGGCGAAGATTATGTAGCTTGGTGTCTAAAAGCAAACGGAGGAACTACAAGCAGTAATACTGATGGGACAATTACGAGTACAGTTCAAGCCAATCCAGCGGCAGGATTTTCAATAGTTAAATATACTGGAAATGCAACATCAGGTGCGACTATTGGTCACGGATTAGGAGTAACACCAAAATTAATAATAGTTAAAAATATCACACAAGCAGTAAACTGGGCAGTTTATAGTGAAGAGATTGGAAACACAAAATATTTGACATTAAATGAAGATTGGCCAGAATACACCTCAAGTGGTTTTTGGAATAATACATCACCTACATCAAGTGTATTTACAGTTGGTAATTCAGGTGCAACTAATGATTCATCAAGTGTAGATTATATAGCATACTGTTTTGCAGAGGTTTCTGAATTTTCAAAGTTTGGCTCATATACAGGTACAGGTGCAGCAGGTAATATTATAGAAACAGGATTTGAACCAGCGTTTTTAATGATTAAAAGAACTGATTCAGCACAAAACTGGCCAATAGAATTCGTAGGTGCAAATGGAGAGTTAAGAGCAAATTTATCAAATGCAGAAACATCAACCAGAGGTTCAAGGTTTTTATCTAACGGTTTTGAATTAACTGTTGATTGGGCAACACGAAATGCATCAGGAGGAAATTATATCTATATGGCATTTGCTGCAGACCCTGACACAGAAGCACCAACAGTAGCAAAAAGTTTTAGTACAGTTACTTGGCAGGGAGGGGCGTTAGGTTCTTCATATCCTGTTACTGGTTTAGGATTTCAACCTAATCTTGTTTGGATAAAAGGTATGGCAGTAGGTCATCATCATTATATAGTAGATTCTATAAGAGGCGCTAATAAAGTTATAGCTTCAAGCTTAGATAATTCTGACCCCGCTTTTACTCCTGATGAATTTGGTAGTTTTGATTCTGATGGATTTACTTTAACTCCTACAAGTGGTGGTGGTAGAACTGCATATTCAGCAGATGGCCCTTATGTGGGGTGGGCGTGGAAAGCTGATGATAATGAGCCTACGATTGAAGGAGGACCTGCAAAAGCAGTATATAAATTTGAGGACAATGGTAATGATGTAACAGGAGGGTTAAATTTAACTGAATCTAATATGTCATACAGTTCAAGTGGTAAGTTTAATAAAGCTGCTGAATTTAATGGGAATAACTCAAGTTTTACAAACGGAAGTATTACAGGATTACCAACAGGTACAAGTCCAGTAAGTATTTCGTATTGGGTTTATACAGATACATCTAATCAAAATGCAGGTTTAGTAGGTTATGGAAGATGGAATACAGGGGGTACAAATTCAGGTGCAGCAAATAAATATTTTGGTACAATGTTAGCAAATGGTGATTTGTTTTTTGCAGGTTATTATTATAATACTGCATTTAGTCCTGCAGTAACTTTACCAACAGGTCAATGGAATCATTTAGTATGGACTTTTGATGGAACAAATGTAAGAGCATATTTAAATGGTAGTTTAGCAGGAACTGTAAATAGAAGTTCATTAGATATAGGTGGAGGTAGTGGTAATTTAAGTATTACTATTGGAAGAAATTCTTGGAGTGGTACAGGTTCAGAACATTTTGACGGCAAAATAGACCAAGTAAGAATATATAGTGGTAAATTAGAAGATGAACAAGTAAGTCAGTTATATGCAGAAACTGTAGATGATAATGATGATTTAATTTTAGGTGGGCCACCTGAAACTATAATTAGCGCAAATGCTAATGCAGGATTTAGTATAGTTAAATATGAAGGAAATGGTTTAGCAGGTAAACAAGTTCCTCACGGATTATCAGCTGCTCCTGAATTTGTTATAATTAAACAATTAGATACAGCGGGCCATCATTGGAAAAGTATAGCTGCTATTCTTGGAGCAGGTCAAGCATTGTATTTAAATTTAACAAACGCGGCAACCGCTAATCAATTTAACAACACTTTACCAACAAGCACTGTGTTTACTTTAGACACTGACACTAATGTTAATGAAAATGGTCAACAACATATCGCCTACTGTTTCCATTCAGTAGCTGGATATAGCAAGATTGGGACTTATAGCGGAAATAATACTTCAACTTCTGTTACAACAGGATTCCAACCTGATTTTGTAGTGTTAAAAAGAACAACTGCAATAGGTAATTGGAATATATGGGATTCTGTAAGAAATGGAAGCTCAAGCAGTAACGATATATTATATTTTAATAAAGCTGACGCAGAAACAGATGCTGGTTCAGGAAGATATATTATTTTTAATTCAAATGGATTTACAATTTATGGAGATTCAGGAGATTCAAATGCAAATGGGCATACTTATATATATATGGCATTTAAAATAAATTAACAATGGCACAAACTAAAATAGAACAAGGTTTATTAAAATTTACAGAAGCAACTGATTATTTGCAGATTCCAACAGGAACTACTGCACAGAGGCCTGGAACAGCTTCAGCTGGTTATATTAGATTTAATACAACAACTACAAAATTAGAAGCATACGATGGAACAAGCTGGATTGGTATAGGACCAGATTATCCTTTTACAATGGATAATACTTTAAAAACATTAGATAATAACATATTAACAATGGATGCAACAAAATATTAATAATTAAGTAATGGCAAAACAAATAATAAACATAGGAAGTGCAGCTAACGACGGCACTGGTGATACACTAAGAGACGGAGCTGATAAAATAAATGACAACACTAATGAGTTGTATTCTTTATTAGGTGATGGCTCTACATTATCAATAACAGGAGATATATCCATGTCAGCCGGAGCAGTTACAATAGCAAATAGCGCTGTTGAAAATGCTATGATGGCTGCTAATTCAATAGATTCAGACCAATATGTAGATGGTTCTATTGACACAGCGCATATTGCAGACAGCCAGATAACGGCAGCTAAAGTAGCGGATAATAATATTACGCATGATAAATTAGAAAACAGATACACTGTTTTGAGTGCATTAGGCACAGGCTCAACTTTTGCATTAGATTTTAGTGCTGCAACAACTTTTACCGCAACAGCAAATGCAAATGCAACATTTACATTTAGCAATGCTAAGCAGGGGCAAGTAATAGATTTAATATTAACAGGAAACCACACAATAACATTTAGTCAAACAAACGCAACGTTTAATAAAGTAGGTTCAACGGATTATGATGGTACAGCAAATAATTTAATTCAAATAATTTGCACTGATGATTCTGCTAATCCTATATATATGTATTCAATAGGAGCTTATACAAGCGACACAACACCTTAATAATATGAAAGCAATAGAAATTAATAATGAAATAAAAATATATAATAATCTTCCAAAATCGTGGGATGATATAATTGGAGGGTTTGATACTTTAACAGACGCGGAGCTTGAAGAATATGGCTTTTATAACATTATAAAGCCTGATTATGATAATCAAATACAAGAATTATCACAAATATATTTTAATCAAGAAGAAAATGTTTTTACTTATAATATAGTAAATAAAACTTGGCCTGAAACATTAGAGGAGTTAAAAGAAAATAAAATAATTAACTTAAAGGGTTATATTAAAGATAAATTAAATAATACAGATTGGTATTATATTAGAAAATTGCAAAGAAATATTGATGTGCCTATAGAAATACAAGAACAAAGAGATGCTATTTTGGTAGAGCATGATAACCATATAGAGGCAATAAATGCATTAACTAAAAAAGCAGACGTAATAAAATATGAGTTTATCTAAAAGATTAATATCAACACAAGGTTTAAGTATACCAAATACAAATATTATAACCCTTACTAATACACAAAAATTTGATCGTAATCAAGTTACCCCTACTAATGCAACAAGATATACATATAGTTTTTGGGTTAATTGGTCAAATTTTATAAATACTAAAAGAAATATGTGGTTATGTGCTGGAGCATATCCAAGTGCGCCTAGGGAGGAAATAATGTGGAATTCAAACGGATTTTGGATGCTAAACTATGATGGGGGAGCTTCTGCTCAAGGAATATATAATTCACCAGCAGTTACAGTAAGTAATAATGTTTGGTATCATTACTGCTTCCAAAAAATAGGTGGTTCAAAACCAGTATTATTTATAAATGGAAATAATCTTGGCACTTGGTCTGAGCCAACAGGTACTCCCTCGGGAGATGGGAGTAATACAAGAATAAATAGCGGTAGTGATGCACACAGAATTAATGGACCACAATGGGCAAGTAGTGAAGGTATGAATGCTAGTATAGCGTATTGTCAATTTATTGATGGGTCAATTCAAGCACCTTCAGCGTTTACAACAACTTCCGGGGGAAATACTATTCCTGCAGCATATACTGGAAGTTGGGGTAACAATGGATGGCAATTATTATTTGGTAATACATCAGCAATAGGCACAGATACAAGTGGAAATGGTAATAATTTTACAACTGTTCCGTCTGCAACTACTGGTACAGCACAAGTTTATTATTAATTAAATTTGAACCATTTATATAACGCGTAATATATAAAAAATATAATTAAATCAAATTCAATAACTTATGACGCTAATCTTATATATATTATTAATTGCAACAACCTTAATATTAATTATAGGGCAGTTAAAAAATGCGGAAATAATTATAGGATTAATTAAGGGATTTATGCTAGGGGTGCTGTACCATGAGCAAGAATACGATGATAATACAGTGGATTATACTTTACAATGTTTAATAGGTTTTATCAGTATAAATGTAATTTGGACGCAGAGTATAAAAGAATAGTAATATATTTGTATAAATTAAATTTAATTAAATGACAAAAAATAAAATTAAAAAAGAAGAACTTGAGGATCTTCAAGCCAAAGTTATTAATATAAATAATCTTCAATATAAATTAGGAGCATTAGAGATTGAAAAGAATAAAGTATTACAGTCTTATGATGTTGCAAAAACAGAATTAAAAACTTTACAGTTAGCTCTTAAAGAAGTATATGGGGGTGTTAGCATTGATGTAAACGATGGTAGCATTAAAAAATTAGAAGAAGTCGATGAGCAAACTAATAAGAAAGATTAGTGTCGGGAAAGATTATAAAAACGACGCAATGCATTACGCGGTGGGGCAAGAAGTATATGGAGGACATATTATTTGTGATATATTAGAGGATAAAGAAAAATATTCTATATATATTAAAAAAAATAATGATGTATTGCCATGGAAAAGTTTTAATAAAAACATGGCTATTAGTGTTGAATATAATTTACAATATTAATGAAACCTTTATATAATTTTTTAATAAAACCAAAAAATAATAGATACGATAATAAAAAAAAGATAGGTGATACAGAGTTAATTCTTAATACAGATATATCTGATCACAAATTTATAAGTAGAGAAGCTATAGTTTATGAAACGCCGATTATATGTAATACAACTATTAATAGAGGTGACAGTGTTATTGTTCATCATAATATATTTCGTCGTTGGCACGATGTGCATGGGGTTGAAAGAAATAGCAAAAGCTTTTTTAAAGATGATTTATTCTTTTGTGACGAAAGTCAAATATTTTTGGTTAAATCCAAAAGCGGCTGGAAAGCAAATAAAGGTTTTTGTTTCGTCGCACCCTTGGAAAACAAAGACAATTTTTCAACTGAAAAGGAACAGTCTTTAATTGGTATTGTAAAATATACTGATGATTCAAATATTGTTAAATTAAATGAAAAAGTTGGATTTACTCCATATAGCGAATATGAATTTATTATAAATGATCAAAAGTTATATAGAGTAATGACAAAAGAAATATCTATCAAATATGGATATAAAAAAGAAGAAAGAGAATATAATCCAAGCTGGTTACAGAGCGGTTGATGAATTAATTAAAGTTGCTAAAGAACCAATTGTTGAAACAGAAGATGATGTTTCAGCTGATAGATTAAAAAATGCAGCAGCTACTAAAAAGCTTGCAATCTTTGATGCGTTTGAAATATTAACACGTATTGAAAACGAAAAAAGTTTATTAGATAATAAACCTATAGAAAAAAAAGAAAACACTTTTTCAGGTTTTGCAGAAAAAAAATCTAAATAATGGGCTACGAACAAACATTATATAAAATAATACAGCCTATTAAAAAAAGCACAATAAGCAGGCTTAATAAAAGTAAGAAGTGGAAGTATGGGTATAATGAAGAACACGATGTAGTTGTTATAAGTAAAACAGGTAAGATAGGTGAAGTATATGAAATACAAAATTTAAAAATTGCTTTGCCAGCGGAAAAAGATGTGTATAGCAAAGATGATAAATGGATTGCGCATGAATATCCTGCCGAGCTTTCAAGATTAAAAACAATATTTGATTGGAGAGATTATCCTGAAGAATTAAAAGAAAAATGGTATGCATACATTGATAGAGAATTTACCAGACGCGAAGAAGGCTTTTGGTTTCGCAACAAAGGTCGTAGCACTTATATTACTGGCTCTCATTATATGTACTTGCAGTGGTCCAAGATTGATGTTGGGAAGCCAGACTTTAGAGAAGCAAACAGATTATTCTTCATATTCTGGGAAGCTTGCAAGGCAGATCAACGCTGTTACGGGATCTGTTATCTTAAGAATAGAAGGTCCGGGTTTAGTTTCATGTCATCAAGCGAGACAGTTAACCAAGCTACTATCAGTTCCGACTCTCGATTCGGAATCTTATCGAAGAGTGGTGCAGATGCAAAGAAGATGTTTACAGACAAAGTGGTACCCATATCAGTCCACTATCCCTTCTTCTTTAAACCAATACAAGACGGAATGGATAGACCCAAGACCGAACTTGCATTTAGAGTACCCGCCTCCAAGCTCACTAGGAAGTCCATCAGTGCAACCGGCTCCGCCAAGCCCGAAGCGCTCGAAGGGCTCGATACAACAATAGATTGGAAAAATACAGGGGACAACTCTTATGATGGAGAAAAATTAAAGTTATTAGTGCATGATGAATCTGGTAAGTGGGAAAGACCTGATAATATATTAAATAACTGGAGAGTAACAAAAACAACGCTACGATTAGGAAGTAGAATTATTGGGAAGTGTATGATGGGTTCAACATCAAATGCACTTGATAAGGGCGGTGAAAACTTTAAAAAATTATACTATGCTTCAGACGTTACAAAAAGAAACAGGAATGGACAGACAAGCTCTGGACTATATAGCTTATTCATACCTATGGAATGGAACTACGAGGGATTTATTGACGATTGCGGATTGCCTGTCTTTGAATCTGGAGGAATTGACCGCGTTGATAATTTTGGAGAGCCAATTCCGATCGGAGTTATTGAGCACTGGCAAAATGAAGCCGAAGGACTTAAAAGTGATCAAGATGCTTTAAATGAGTTTTACAGGCAGTTTCCACGTACAGAAGATCATGCATTTAGAGATGAAACAAAAAATAGTATATTTAATTTGCAAAAAATATATGAACAAATAGATTACAACAGCGATATAAATGAAAATAAATTTATTGCTAAAGGTAATTTTATATGGGAAAATGGTGTAAAAGACACAAAAGTAATATTTGCACCTGATAAAAACGGAAGATTTAATTTATCATGGGTTCCCCCTGTTCATATGCAGAATAGAATAATATTAAAAAATGGTTTAAAATATCCTGCTAATGAGCATTTAGGTGCTTTTGGTTGTGACTCGTATGATATATCAGGAACTACTGACGGACAAGGTTCAAAAGGCGCATTACACGGATTAACTAAATTTAGTTTAGATGAAGCGCCATCGAATAGTTTTTTCTTAGAATATATCTCACGACCGCCAACTGCTGAAATATTTTTTGAAGATGTATTAATGGCATTAGTATTTTATGGAATGCCACTTCTTGCAGAAAACAATAAACCACGACTTTTATATTATTTAAAACGAAGAGGGTATAGAGGGTATTCTATGAATAGACCAGACAAACTTTATAATAAATTATCTGTAGCAGAAAAAGAAATAGGGGGGATACCAAATTCTTCGGAAGATATTAGACAAGCACACGCAGCAGCAATTGAATCTTATATTGATTCATATGTAGGATTAAAAGAAGATAACACATATGGAGATTTATATTTTAGTAGGACATTAAATGATTGGGCTTTGTTTGATATAAATAAAAGAACAAAATATGATGCAGCAATAAGCTCTGGGTTAGCAATTATGGCATGTAACAAAAATAGATATAAGCCAGCTGTAGCAAGAACAACTAAAAAATTACAATTTGGTTTTAAAAAATATAATAATCAAGGAACATTATCCAAAATATTAAAATAAATGGCAAAATCACACCCAACAGGATTATTCCCGAGTCAAGCAGTATCTGACGCAGAAAAAGCAAGTTTAGAATATGGAACTAAAGTTGGAATAGCAATTGAATCAGAATGGTTTAAAAGAGATAGTGGTACATCTAGGTATCAATCAAACAGAGAAAATTTTCATAGGCTAAGATTGTATGCAAGAGGAGAACAATCAATACAAAAATATAAAGATGAATTATCTATCAATGGAGATTTATCATATCTTAATTTAGATTGGAAGCCAGTTCCAATTATACCTAAATTTGTTGATATTGTTGTAAACGGTATTGCAGAAAGAATGTATGACATTAAAGCTTATTCTCAAGATCCGAGTTCTGTTAAACAAAGAACAAATTATATGGAAAATATTCTTAGAGATATGAAATCAAAAGAATATATAGATACTGTAAATAATGTATTGGGTGTAAATACGTATAATACAGATCCAAAAAAATTACCTTCTGACGAAACAGAATTAAGTGTCCACATGCAACTTGATTATAAGCAAGGTATTGAAATAGCGCAAGAAGAAGCGTTATCAAATGTATTTGCTTTAAATAAATATGAATTAGTTAAAAGACGTTTGGATTATGATATAGCTGTATTAGGTATGGCTTGTGTAAAAAATGGATTTAATAAAGCAGAAGGTATTACAATAAATTACGTAGATCCTTCGGATATAGTTTATTCTTACACAGAATCTCCATATTTTGATGATTTATACTATGTAGGTGAAATTAAAAAAATTAGTATAGTTGAACTTAAAAAACAATATCCCGATTTAACAGATGATGAAATTGCTACAATAGAAAAAAATGGATACGGTTCAGGACATTTATTATATAATAAATCATATGGAGCAATAGACGGCGATGATGAAGGCTTTGTGTATGTATTATATTTTGAATATAAAACATATAAAAATCAAACATACAAAATTAAAGAAACAGCAACAGGCGGTAAAAAACCTATTAAAAAAGAAGACACGTTTAATCCTCCGGCTGATCAAAGATCTAGATTTGAAAAAATAAATAGAACAATTGAAACTTTATATACAGGTGCAAAAATTATAGGAAGCGAAAACTTATTAGAGTGGAAATTAGCTGAAAATATGACAAGACCTAAATCAGATACTACTAAAGTGCAAATGTCATATAATATAGTAGCTCCAAGAATGTATAAAGGAAGATTAGAATCATTAGTTAGTAGAATGACAACTTTTGCAGATATGATTCAATTAACACATTTAAAGCTACAACAAGTATTAGCTAGAATGGTACCAGATGGGGTATTTTTAGATGCAGATGGTATTGCTGAAGTTGATCTTGGTAATGGAACTAATTATAATCCGCAAGAAGCTTTAAATATGTTTTTCCAAACAGGTTCTGTTATTGGTAGATCTATGACACAAGACGGTGAATTTAATAATGGAAGAGTGCCTATTCAAGAGTTACAAAGCGGTAATGGGGGTGGAAAAATTAGCGCCTTAATTACAGCATATAATTATTATTTACAAAATATGCGAGATGTAACAGGATTAAATGAAGCAAGAGACGGCAGCATTCCTGATAAAAACGCGTTAGTAGGGCTGCAAAAATTAGCTGCAGCAAACTCAAATACCGCTACAAGACATGTATTACAGTCGGGGTTATATTTAACGTTAAAAACAGCAGAAGCTGTATCGCTACGTATTTCAGACGTATTAGAATATGCAAATACTAATAATTCTTTTATAAATTCATTAGGAAGATTTAATGTTGCTAATTTAGAAGAAGTTGCAGAATTACATTTACATGATTTTGGAATATTTTTAGAATTAGCCCCGGATGAAGAAGAAAAACAATTATTAGAAAACAATATTCAAATGACGTTATCTAAAGAACAAATTAATTTAGAAGACGCTATAGATGTTAGAGAAGTTAAAAATTTAAAATTAGCTAATCAATTATTAAAACTTCGTAGAAGAAGAAAATTAGAAGAGGATCAAGCTATTTCTGCAAGAAACATAGAATTACAATCTGAAGCTAATGCTAAATCTGCTGAAGCGGCTGCAACAGCTGAAATTCAAAAGAATCAAATTTTAACTGAAAATAAAGTAAAACTTAATAAAGCGCAGTCGGAATTTGATATTAAAAAATTAGAAAGAGAAGCTGCTATTAAGAAAGAGCTTATGTTACATGAGTTTCAATTAAATGTAAAGCTTAAAGAAATGGATTTACGAGTGATTAATGATAAAGATAAGTATCGTGAAGATAGAAAGGATGAAAGAACGAAAATTCAAGCATCGCAACAGTCTGAATTAATTGAACAAAGAAAGAATAATACACCACCAAAAGATTTTGAATCTAGTGGGTTTGATACTTTAGGTGGATTTGGTTTAGAACAATTTGAACCAAGGTAAAAACTTTAGCCTTAAATAAAGTAAATTAATTATATTATATTATGTCAGAAGAAATAAAAGCAAAAGTTATAGATGATGAAAATCCATCTGTAGCTGAAAAAGAAACTAAAGCTCTTAAAAAAATAGGAGCTGATACCGGTATTGATACCGTGACAAAAGTAGATTTAAGACAACCTTTAAATAAAGAAGAAGATGCCATTCAAGAGCAAAGCACAGATGAGGTTCCTGTACGCGACGGATCCGAAGCTGGCGAAGAAATTCAAAAAGAAAACGAAACGCAGCCTGAAGAGCCTGCCGGAGAAAGTAAAGAAGAAGAACAAGAAGAAGCGATAATTGAAGAGGTTGTTGAAGAAAATAAAATTGAAACAGAAAACGTTGAAACAAAACCTGAGGCTACACCTAATGTAACACAGGAAAAAGAAACAGTAAAAGAAGACGTTAATGTGCCCGAGGGGGTTTTTGAATTAGTAAACTTTATTAATGAAACAGGAGGTTCTATTGAAGACTATGTAAATTTAAATAAAGATTACTCTTCTTATGAAGATGCTAATTTATTAAAAGAATATTATAATAAAACTAAATCACATTTAAATAACGATGAAATTAATTTTTTAATTGATGATAGTTTTAATTATGATCAAGAATTAGATGATCCTAGAGATGTTAAAAGAAAACAGCTAGCATATAAAGAAGAAATTGCTAAAGCTAAAACATATTTAGAATCTCAAAAAAGTAAATATTTCAAAGAAGTTAAAGGCAAATCTAATTTGTCAAAAGAACAGCAAAAAGCTGTAGACTTTTTTAATAGATACAATAAAGAACAACAAGAAATTGTTGAATTACAAAAAACGGCAGCAAAGAATTTTGAGACAAAAACTAATGAAGTTTTCAATAATGAATTCAAAGGTTTTGATTTTTCAGTTGATAACAAAAAATTTAGATTTAAGTCAAAAAATATTGAAGCTGATAAAAATGCTCAACTTGATGTTATGAATGTTTTTGGTAGTTACCTTAACAGCGATAATACATTAAAAGATGGGTATGGTTATCATAAAGCTCTTTTTGCCGCGAGAAATGCCGATAATATTGCAAATCATTTTTACCAGCTTGGTAAAACAGAAGCTATAAAAGAAATGTCAGCGGAATCTAAAAATATAAATATGGATCCAAGGCAAACTGGAAGTGGCTATGTTGAATCAGGCGGAATAAAAGTGAGAGCAATATCTGGTGACGATAGCTCAAAGCTACGTATAAAACTTAAAAAATAATAATTAAAATATAAATTAATATGGCAGCAGTAACGCCTACGGCCGGAGCCAGTTTAAACTCAACTCCAGCCCCAGTTAAACAAACCCTATCATCTAACTACCTATCGTTTACAGGTGGTTCAAATGATTGGTCTCAGCAGTACTTACCGGATTTATATGAGCAAGAAGTAGAAGTATTTGGAAACAGATCAGTTGCTTCTTTCTTAAGAATGGTTGGTGCTGAAATGCCTATGACTTCTGACCAAGTTGTTTGGTCTGAGCAAGGCAGATTACATTTATTTTACAAAGGTGCATCAGTAACAGATGCCGGTGTAATTACAATTGCAAATTCAGGAACTCACGCAGTAAGAGTTGGACAAACTATTGTTCTTAGTGACAATCAATCTACTCCAACAGTTATTAAGTGTTATGTTTCTGCTATCGCAAGTGACAATACTACATTAACAGCTATTCCTTATTCAGGGGGTGCAACAGTTGGTGCAGTAACAGGATTTGATACAGCAACTGATAGTGGATCTAACACATGTGATTTCTTCGTATTCGGTTCTGAATTCAAAAAAGGAACAGCAGGTATGACTAATTCAGTACAGCCTTCTTTTGCTTCTTTAACTAACAAACCTATTATCATTAAAGATAAATATGAAGTTTCAGGATCTGATGCTTCTCAAATTGGTTGGGTTGAAGTAACAGGAGAGCAAGGTCAAACAGGATACTTATGGTATTTAAAAGCTGAAGGTGATACAAGACAAAGATTTGAAGACAACCTTGAAATGGCAATGGTTGAGGGAGAATTTGCTAAAGCAACAGGTGGTGTAGATTCTTTATTAGGAACTGCAGCAGCTGATGACACAGCAGGTACTGAAGGTCTTTTTGCAGCAATTACTGCAAGAGGTCACATTACTACAGGTATTGCAGGTAGCTCAACTGCTGATGATTTAGGTTCATTTGATGAAATACTTAAAAAATTCGATGCACAGGGTGCTATTGAAGAAAATATGCTATTCATTAACAGAACAGTTTCATTAGCAATTGATGATATGCTAGCAGCGCAAAACTCTTATGGTTCTGGTGGTACATCTTATGGTGTATTTTCAAACAGCGAAGATATGGCGCTAAACTTAGGATTTTCAGGATTTAGAAGAGGTTCTTATGACTTCTACAAAACTGACTGGAAATACTTAAATGACGGCTCAACAAGAGGTATTATTGAAAACGATATTAGAGGTGTGGTTGTACCAGCAGGTACTTCTACAGTTTATGACCAAATTCTTGGTAAAAACATTAAGAGACCTTTCTTACACGTTAGATATAGA
>Ga0181591_10003695_pt1 | contig 13358 bp, 13 predicted proteins | sample 071ome_33_FD_133757 | JGI IMG/M metagenome (GOLD analysis project Ga0181591, IMG submission 133757) | Coastal salt marsh microbial communities from the Groves Creek Marsh, Skidaway Island, Georgia - 071412AT metaG (megahit assembly) | ecosystem: Environmental > Aquatic > Marine > Intertidal...
ATACTTTGATACCTTTAAAGATGGCCTTCGACTAATGTCAGCAAACCTGGTACGTGCTAGCGATTTAATGCACAGCTTTAAGCAAGTCAGTGCGGATCAAAGTTATGATGAAAAACGTCGTTTCAATCTATATGAGTATTTAAACGAAACCCTGTACACATTAAAACCTAAGTTAAAGCGCTACAAAGTGGCTATTTTATTGGACTGTGACGAAAACCTATCCATTGATAGCTTTCCCGGAGCGATTTCACAGGTATTTACCAACCTCATCATGAATAGCCTCATGCATGCCTACAAGGAAGACGATAGCGGTCGAATTCAAATCATGGTAACAAACTATTCTGATCGCGTTGAAATTGTCTATTCAGACGATGGTGCAGGGATGAGTAAAGACATCCAAAAACAAATATTTGATCCGTTTTTCACCACCAAAAGAGGAAAAGGCGGCACGGGTCTTGGCATGCACATCATTTACAACCTAGTGACCCATAAGCTACAAGGCAGCATTGAAGTTCACTCTGAGTTAGGCAAAGGCAGTGAATTTAGGCTACTTTTGAAAAACCACTGATTATTCTAAGATGGTGAATCAATCCAATATTCTTAATTGGCTTCTTCAAACATTTGATAATAATCACAAAGACCATACGCCCCATTCATTGCCGCATGGATCTAGAAATTGAAAGCGCTGCCCACCTGGAAACTTAAAAATTGGCTTGGTTATTTTTCCACCTTGTTGCTCAACCTTATCTAATGAGTGCTGCAAATTTTCGCTAAACAACACGATTAATGCCCCGCCATTTTGCGACTGGTTTTTCAATGGTGCCTTATAAAAGCCTCCCTCAACGCCAGAATAAGTAAACGCTGTATAATCCGTACCGTAGTCGGTAAATTTCCATGCAAAGGTATTGGTAAAAAACTGCTTTATCTTTTCAAGATCGCTGGCAGGTAATTCAACATAATTAATTTTTTCATGTACGGACATATCACTCTCCTTTATGCAGACGTTATAGCCTGAATAAAACATAAAAAAAAGGTCGCATATGCGACCTTGTATAATAAAAAAGCCTTTTGCTATCTATTGGGCATTAGTCGGTTCTATTTTGTAGAAAAGACTATAAAGAACCGGTACAGCAATCAGCGTCAATACCGTCGCAAACGCTAAACCGCCCATAATCGTCACAGCCATATCAGCAAAAAATGCATCACTTAATAAAGGAGCCATGCCTAGAATAGTCGTAATGGCCGCCAGTGATACAGGGCGCAAACGACTCAGGCTCGCTTCCACTATGGCATCAAACTTAGCTTTACCGCTTTCTATTTGGATATCAATTTCTTCAAGCAGCACTATAGCATTCTTGATTAACATGCCGAATAAACTTAAAAAACCCAGCAATGACATAAAGCCGAATGGCAAATCTGAAATTAATAAACCTGCCACCACACCACACACAGCCATGGGGACAATTAACCAAATAATTAATGGCTCTCTGACCGTCCCAAACAAGAAAATGGTTATTAATATCATCACTAAAAAGCCAAGTGGTAAGCCACCACCTAATGCTTTTTGCGCTTTACGAGAGGATTCATATTCGCCCCCCCACTCTAAGCGATAACCATCAGGTAACGATATGGCTTCAATTTTATTTTGAATACGACTCAATGCAGAGGCCGCGGTTTCATCAAAGCCAGGTTCGGCATAAACGCTGATGGTACGCACTCGATCTCGACGGTAAATCAACACCCCTTCCGACTCAATATTCATTGTGGGGCTAATTTGCCTTACTGGCACATAGCTACGTTGATACGGGCTCCATACCAAAGCATCTTGCAATTGCTGTAATTGATCTTTAGTTGTTGGCTCGCCAGGGGTACTGGCTTTGGCAATGATGTCATAACTATAATCACCATCGCGAAGCTTACCGAGCTTTAAACCATTGCTCGAAAACTGAACCGCATCTGAAAAGTCCGCACGGGTTACCCCTGCTACGCTGGCGGCATACTCATCATATTCAGGCACCAATACCAATTCTTTTTGACGCCAGTTATGGCGAATATCACGTAGCGTCTCATCTTGTTTTAAGATGGCTTCTGCTTGCTCGGCCAATTTACGCAGTACTGTTTGGTCAGGCCCCATAAAGCGCGCTTCTATCTTCGCCCCAGTACTCGGACCAAATATCACACGTGTGTTATAAATTCTGGCATCTGGATCATTACCGCGTAATTGGGCAGACAGTTGATCAATCAGCTTTGGTATTTGATCCCGTTCATGGGTGCGAATAATCATCACACCATAACTTTCATTGGCTTGCTCTGGCGCATACGTCAATGTATATCGTGTGGCACCTTTACCAATAAAGGTTGTAACAGCCGCCACTTCTTCATATTGACGAGCAAACTCTTCAGCTTGCGTTAAATACTTAGCCGTTTCTCTTACATCACGTGACTGCGGCCCCCAGTAATGGACATAGAAAATCGGGGTGTTCGAAGCTGGGAAAAACCCCTGTTTCACAAAGCCAAAGCTCATATAACTGATGATAGTGATCAACAATAAAACTAAGACCGTCAAACCACGGTGTTTTAGTGCTTTTAACAGAAAGTCTTTGTAGCCTTTATGTAATTGGGTATTGAATACATCTTCATCTACACCAAAATCTCCCACTTTGAAAAAGTACGAGCCAAACAATGGCGCAACGGTGATAGCCAGCACCCAAGACAAAAATAATGAGATTAAAATAACGGCAAATAATGAGAATAAAAACTCACCCGTGGAATCATCTGATAAACCAATACCAGAGAAAGCCGCGATGCCAATAGCCGTAGCACCAAGCAGTGGCCATTGGGTTTGCTTGACCACGCGACTGGCGGCCTCCACAGCACCATAACCCCTTTGCATTCGCAGCATCATGCCCTCTGCAACAACTATGGCGTTATCTACCAACATCCCCATGGCAATCACCAAAGCTCCCAAGGAAATACGCTGTAGGTTCAAGCCATATAGCCACATGGCAAGAATGGTACCTAACACGGTTAATAGCAGTACAGCACCAACAACCACACCCGCGCGCCATCCCATGAAAACACAGAGAGTCAGTATCACAACAACAACTGACATCACTAAATTCAATATGAATCCACCGACAGCCTCATCCACCACTTGTGCTTGATCGTAAATGGGTTGCAAGATGATGCCAGCAGGAAGCTCCGCAAGAATTTCATCGATGCGCTCACGTACAGCATGACCCACTTCCACAACGTTCGCTTCTTTATGAGCAGCCACAGCCAATGTTATGGCCGGCTCGCCGTTATGCCGAATTAACACCTCTGGAATGTCCACTACATCAAACGTCACATTGGCGATATCTTGAATTCGAATCTGACTGGTGGAACCGGGTAAGCCAATGGTGATATTTTCAATGGCATTCACTTGCGACTCGACACCACCAACGGGAATTCGAATACGTTGCCCATCAACCAATAAACGTCCATTGCCATAGGGGCGAAGACTATAGGCTAAGGCATTTTTGACATCAGGTAACGATACGCCCAGATTTGCCAATTGTGATGTATCAATATGTACTGTGATTTGTTGCTTTAAAACGCCTTCGACCGATACCTTAGTTACGTTAGGTACCGTCAATAAATCACGGCGAATGATGCGAGAAAACTCTCGTAGTTGGTAAGGGGTAAAGTCCGGTGCCGTTAATGCATAATACAACCCAAACACATCACCAAAATCATCTAATACCTTGATGGGCCGAACCCCTGATGGTAAGGCATTTTGCGCATCGGCCATTCGTTTACGTAATTCATCCCAAATTTGCGGAAGCTCTTCGCCATCAAAGTTGGTTTTCATTTCGACACGAATCTCAGACACACCCGGTTTTGATAGGGAGCGCACTTGATGGACTTGAGACATTTGCTGAATCGCTGTCTCTAAGGGTTCGGTTACCTCAAGCTCTACTTGCTCGGCATTAGCACCCGGGTAAGACGTGATAACCATGGCTTCTTTGATGGTAAAGGATGGATCTTCTAATCGACCAATCTCTCCTAAACCAATCAAACCGCCGATCAAACAAATAATGATTAAAAGCCAAGTGTTCACCGGCGTTTTAATGGATGACTCTGCAATATCCATATTCAACACCTCTTACAAGTGAGTATACGGGCGAACAAGTAGCCCTTCTTTCATTTGGCTTACGCCGGCAGATACAACTTGCTGCCCTGCTTCAACGCCCGATAGCACAGCTACCCAACCATTCACCATTGGGCCAACCACCACGGGCTGTTTGTGAATACGATGGGTTTGAGGGTTGTATAACCAAACAGAAATACTCTCATCCGCTGCGGTCATCAGAGCAGTCATTGGCACACCTAACACACCGGGCAAGGTATCATCACTTCCGATAAGGGTCACTGTGGCGCGAATTCCGGGTGTGATCGTAATGCCCTCAGGGGCATCCATGGCATAAATCACTTCATAGGTTTGGCTTACTGGATCTGGTTCTGTTGAATATTCCACATATTCAATGTCAAAGGATTGATTCACTGAACCATCGATGTACGCCGTCGCTTTTACCACTTGTGAGCGGTTATATTGGTTAACTAGACGCTCAGAAACATCAAATTGAAAATGAATACGGGACAAATCTTGAAGCCGAGCAATGGCGGCACCGGTTTTAATAAAACCTTTATTTTCAATGAGACGTTTAGAGACTAAAGCATCGAACGGTGCCTTTAATACGCTATATTCTAGGTTGGCTTTTGCATTTTCTAATTCTATTTGGGCAAGCTCGTAATTCACTTGTGCATTATCGACCGACTTTTCTGAACCAATGCCTTTTGTCGCAATGGCTTTAACTCGTTTAAGTTCCAGCTCTGCTTGCTTCACTTTCACTTCGGCCATTCGAACTGCCCGTTCAAATGGTTCAGGGTCTAACTTAGCAATCACTTGCCCTTTTTTGATTTTTTGACCTTCAGGAAGGTTTAGGCTAGATAAACGACCACTTACACGGAATGACAAGTCCACCGTGGTTTTCGCTTTCACCTTTGCAGGAAAGGTGAATTCATGCTCTGTAATGGCGGTTTTTACGTCAGCCAACTGCACAACCACTGGTTTTTCGGCCACATTTTCTACTTGAACATCATCACTACAACCCACTAAACCCGTGACTAGCAGCAGGCTTATCAAGCCAAATCTTAGTCCCATCATCAAACACTCCAAAGTTTCCACTATAAGCATAGTCTTGACTGGTATTCAGACCAGCTTAAATAAAGACGCTTATTTGTATCACATTGACAGATTTACACAAAGTGTTAATCTGTCAATCAGCCAGCCTATTTAGGTATAACTCCTATCCAAATATGAAACAATCAACAGGCTTTTTCTTGAAATGGCAAACTCAACAGAACAAAAAGTGATTACAGCTGCCCGCGAGTGCTTTTTTCAGCATGGCTACAAAGCGAGTAATATGACACTGATTAGTGAATATGCCGGGTTTTCCAGAGCAACCGTCCACAAGTACACAAAAAACAAAGAAGACGCATTTCGTAAGGTTTGTCAGCAATTTCAAGAACAGGCAGAAATGGCCTGCCAGCCTATCATGAAAGAAAATATGGAGTGCTGGTCCGCCATTAATCTAATAATGCAGGCTTGGTTAAAACCCAGTTTTGATGAAGTCAGAGACATTAAAATTTTAAACGACTTGAAATACCATGCTCAAGTCATTGCTGAGGATGTATTTACTTCGGCAAGAAAACAAATGGAAAACATGCTTTGTGAGCAATTAGAGAAAGGGATCTCAAAGGACGAAATTAACTTACACCCCCTTTCGCAAACCCCGCGACAATTTGCCCAGCTACTACTAGCCAGCTTAACGGGCCTACGTGGTCAATTCGATAAAACCCATATTCATCGAGCCAGTTTAGACACATTGAATATTTTCAAACGAGCTTGTCGGGCACAAAACTAAGAGAATGGGCCTTAGCTCGAACGAGCGCTTCGACGGGATTGTGCATACAGCGTATTGAATTTATTAAAGTATTCATACAACTCACCGGCCGCGTTTTCCTGACCATGTTGAGCTAATAGCTCTATGGCCACCTCAACCGTACACAAATGAAATTCATCCGGTGCTTTACGCAATTGATATTCACTATGACGCTGAGTGGTAAGGGGTAAAACCGGTAGATCCTGCAAATATTGGCTCAAACGAAACATGCGCCCTGCTTGGCGCCAACTGCCATCTAAGATAATAAACAGCGGGATTTTGTTATTTGAGCGATCGGCTTTCTTGACCACCCTATGTTCATAACCACCCCGATCACCAGGAAAAATAATATAAGGCTGATACTTACTATTTTTAATTAATGCGATAAATTCAGGGTCAGGTTCAGTACGATGCCAATAAAACCGATGGGTATACTCAGGAAGAATATGCTCAATTAATCGACCTGTATTACTGGGCTTATAGCTTTCTTCTTTGTGCATTAATAGACAAATATGCACCGCCTCATGGGTTATTAATCCAACAGGTTTTCTAAATGCACACAAACAATAGTTTTGAGCCATTAAACATTGCGGGCAGCGTTGAACATTGCTGCCTTTGGCAAGATATGGCTTTCGCGGAGCGTTTGGATCAAACATATTTCAAACGAAAAAAGCGAATATTCGCTTTTTTCGATTACAGTTCGGTGTTAATCGTTAAGGAGACTTGCTTCGCTTGAGAGCTGATCACGTCACTATCCCCTTGTAAGTCACCCGGCTTGGCATTCCCCACTCCGTGTTTACTGATCCTTGCGGTGATCACTACATTTTCAAATTTGCTTAAGCGTAGCGCAGGCATCATCGCCATAGAGTCGTCCAAAACCACTGTTGTTGGCCACTCACTCACCGAAATTCGCTGAACCGCTAACGGCATAGGTGGGCCGTTCTGTGCTTTAGCTAAAACAAATACGTCGGCATTAGCCGGGACTTTTTGCTTAATACTGTCGTCAATATCCACCGTTATACTAATCACCGCAGGTTGAATCGCAGCCTGAGCCTTTTCGATTTCAGCACGCTCCTGAGGAGACATTTTTTCCAGTGCTTGATTAATCCCCCCTTGGATAGCCGGCGCATTGGGATTATTAACCGGCATCATATCCAGCAGTCTTTGCCAGTAACCTACCGCGGCTACGTATTCTTTAGCTTCAAAAGAAGCAATACCTAATAGGCCCAGAGCCGTTTCATCATTAGGGTTGATCTCTAATACATCTTTCAACATGGATAATGTGGCAGCATCTAACTGACGATCATTGGCAAAAAACTGTGCTTGGGCCAAATGAGACATGGCAACTGCTTGATCTTGCTTTGCATCCACGGATAAATGTTGCAGTACAGAAGAAAAACCAAGCACCGCTTCATCATAGCGCTCTAAATCAAAGTTCAAGCGGCCGTACATGTACCACATTTCAACATCTTCAGGTGTTTCTAAAGTTTGCTTTTGAACTCGATCGACTAACTCATAGGCATCAGCTTGCGTAAAACCTGCTTGGGCGCTGCTCTTTAATAATTGAGTAATGGCCAACTCATTTTCGGCGCCTATTTTCACGTAAACTACCGAGCTGACTATAATCAGTAACAGTGCAGAAGGAATATAAATCCAACGACCTTGTTTATCATTCTGAGCCGCTTCTTGCTGTTCTTGCGTATCCGCCAATAAGTTTAATTTGATTTCTTTACTCAATTCGTCAAAACCTTCTTGGTCGATAGCACCATTTGCAAGGTCACTCTCTAAATCGGCCAACTGAGTTTTATAAATGAGCAAGTTATTCTGCTGACGTTTTGTTTCACTGCCACGTAATGTCATAAACATAGGCATGCACAACACAACCAAGGCTAAGATAATTAAAACAACCACACCTAACCATAAATCAAACATGGTCATCCCCTTTATCTTTACCTAATAATTCATCTAAGCGTTTTTTCTGTGCTTCAGACAAATCCGCTTCATCTAACTCTGGTTGCTGTTTACGTTTTCGTACAATCACTATTAAGCAAATCACGGCAATCACTAACAACGCGATGGGACCGTACCAAAGTACATAGGTCATGGCATTTACTTTCGGGCGGTATAATACAAACTCGCCATAGCGATCAACCATAAAATCAATAATGCTTTGCTCATCACCACCTGCTTTTACTTGCTGGTAAAGCTCTCGGCGTAAATCTCCGGCAATCATGGCATTACTGTCGGCAAGGTTTTGGTTTTGGCATTTAGGGCAACGTAGCTCTTGGGCTAATTCATTGAATAGCTCAGCCTTAGCTTCGTTTTCTTTTTTGTTTTCACCATCAAAAACATATTCATGACCATCAACAATGGCCAATGAAAAAGTGGAGAATAGAATCGAAGCAAATAAAACAAAATATCTCATTATTGACTGCCTCCTTTTGCTTCATTCACCAAATCTAACCAGATTTTCTCAAGTGGTGCCCAGTTAGCTTGCGTAATGGGGCCTTGGTGCTTATGACGGATAACGCCTTTACTATCCACAAAAAATGTCTCAGGTGCACCAGTCACCCCTAAGTCCATCGATAAGGTTCCGGCTTCATCATCCACAGAGTACAAATAAGGGTTACCTAGTTCTTGTAACCACTGACGGGCAGGCTCATTTTCGTCTTTGTAATTCACGCCAACAATTTTCACACCTTGTTGCGCTAACTTGACTAAAAATGGGTGCTCTACTTTACAACTGATGCACCATGTTCCCCATACATTTACTAGGTGAACATCTCCTTGCAGACTGGCTTGGGTTTTGGTTTCGCCACTGACTAAAGTCGGTAAATTAAATTCGGGGAATGTTTTATCTACTAAGGCAGACGGTATGTCTTTGGGGTCTAAGTACAAGGCACGCCACAATAAAAAGCCGAGCAAGACAAAAATGATAAATGGAATAAACAACGTCCAACGTTTCATATCTTGCTCCTTATTCTTGAGTACTTGCACGAGACAAGCGGTAGCGCTTATCACAAACCGCTAACAAGCCACCAAGAGACATAAATATGGCACCTAACCACAGCCAACGTACATAAGGCTTATAGTGGATACGCACAGCCCACGCATCACCTTCTAGCGGCTCACCAAGGGCCACATATAAATCTCGGAACAACCCAGCATCAATATCGGCTTCAGTCATGATGTTGCGCTGCACTTTATAGTGACGTTTTTGCGGCTTCATGGTGGTGTAGTATTTTTCGTTGTAATAGACGCGAATTTGGCCTTCATCAGCAATGTAATTAGGCCCTTGCACTTTTTTCACGCCATCAAACACAAAATGGTAACCCGAGGCATCCACTGTATCACCCGATACCACTTTTACATCGTGCTCTTGTGTGTAATTACTAACAATACAAATACCCATTGCCGTTACCGCCACACCCATATGCGCGAGGATCATGCCGTAGTAGCTCAAGCTCAATTTTTTAAGCCCTGCTATCCAGCCCTGTTTAGATTGTGCTTTACGATACACATCCATTAAGGTTGCACTGATTACCCAAGCACTAATGGCTACTCCGACTACGATTTGCCAGGTGTAATGCACGCCATAAATAAGCGGGAACACTGCCGCTAAAATCACCGTAAACACAGCAGCAGGCCATAATTGCTGCGCCAACCATTTAGGTTCGGTTTTTTTCCAACGACTAATAAACCCTAGGCTAATAAATAATGTGAGCACGGACATAATGGGCACAAAGAACAAGTTGAAAAACGGCGCACCCACCGAAATTTTTTCACCAAAGAAGTAATCAGCCACCATTGGATACAAAGTACCCAATAGCACCATGGCCGCAGTCACCACCAATAAAACATTATTCAAAAGTAGCAGGCTTTCTTTGCTGACCCATGCAAAACTGACCCGTGCAACCACGGTAGGTGCTTTCATGGCGTAAATAAATAAAGAGCCACCGATACAAATAATCAGTAAGGCTAAAATAAACAAACCACGATCAGGGTCACTGGCAAATGCGTGCACACTGTTCAAAACACCGGAACGCACTAAGAAGGTACCAAGCAGGCTTAAACTAAAGGCAAAAATGGCTAATAAAACCGTCCAGCTTTTAAACGCCCCGCGCTTTTCGGTAACCGCCAGTGAGTGAATCAATGCGGTACCCACTAACCAAGGCATAAAAGAAGCGTTCTCTACTGGATCCCAAAACCACCAGCCACCCCAGCCAAGTTCGTAATACGCCCACCAACTTCCTAACGCAATACCCACGGTTAAGAACGCCCAAGCAATGGTTGTCCAAGGGCGAGACCAGCGCGCCCATGCTGCATCTAAGCGACCACTTAATAACGCAGCAATAGCAAACGCAAAGGCAACTGAGAATCCCACATACCCCATATACAACATAGGCGGATGAACGATTAAGCCAAAGTCTTGAAGCAATGGGTTCAGGTCTTGCCCATCAACAGGAATATTAGGTAACACTCGCTCAAACGGATTTGAGGTGAATAAGGTGAACAATAAAAAGCCAACGCTGATTAAACCCATTATGGCTAACACTCGGGCCAAAATATCAATGGGTAAGTTGCGTGAGAAGATACTTACCGCCACTGTCCAAGTGCTTAATAGCAAAACCCACAATAATAATGAGCCTTCATGGGAACCCCAAACCGCAGACACTTTATATTGCACGGGCAATAAACTGTTTGAGTTATTGGCCACATAAGCCACAGAAAAATCATCATTGATGAAGCTAATGGTCAGAGCAATAAACGAAATCAGCAAAAATAGAAATTGCCCCCAGGTTAATGGGCGACTCATAACCATCCATTGCGTGCGTCCCATGGCAGTTCCCATCAAGGGAATCACGCCTTGCAAACAAGCAAATACCAACGCCAGTATCAGCGCAAAGTGTCCTAACTCAGGTAACATAGCAACTCCTTATTTAGTAGCGTGCGCTTTTAACGTCGTCTTGCCCTTGGCTATGGGCTTTCTCCAGCGCATCCGCCACCTCTGGAGGCATGTAATTTTCATCGTGCTTTGCCAGCACTTCAGAAGCGATAAAGATATTGTTTTCGTTAACTTGGCCTAAAGCCACAATGCCCTGACCCTCGCGGAATAAATCAGGCAGAATACCTTCATATTCAATGGTCACGATCTCTTTGCCATCAGTGGCATCGAAACGTACTTTTAAGCCATCTTCACCACGCTTAACTGAGCCTTCAACCACCATACCGCCAGCACGAATGGTGCGGTTCAAAGGTGCTTCACCTGCTGCTATTTGTGTTGGGGTATAGAACAAATTGATGTTTTCTTTAAGTGCCACCAACATTAAGCCCACGGCTAGAGCGATGCCCCCTACCATGAATAAAATGATGAATAATTTCTGTTTACGCTGTGGATGCATTACTTCTGCTCCCGTCTTTGTTGACGCTGAATATCTTTAATCACTTTTTTGCGAGTCATCATTGGTGAGATGAAATTATGCGCAACAATCAAAGTAGCAATACCATAACTGATCCACACAAACGGCCCATGACCACCCATTCGAATAAATTCGGAGAAACTATCAAAAAACATTACTGATTTTCTCCCGTGCTAAGAAGGCTTTTTACCCATTTAGTTCGACGCTCACGCCATAAAATTTCATTTTTTGTACGTGCAATCACCCAAACAGCAAACCAACAGTAAAAACCAATGATAGTGAGCATCAATGGGATAAACATTTCCGGTGCCATTGTTGGTTTTTTAGTCAATGTAATGGTGGCGGGCTGATGCAAGGTATTCCACCACTCCACACTGTATTTGATGATGGGGATATTAATGGTGCCAACCACAGATAATATGGCGGCAGCTTTATTCGCCATTTCTTCACTTTCGATGGCGTTATAAATGGCAATGACGCCCATATATAAAAACAACAAAATCAACATGGAAGTGAGGCGTGCATCCCACACCCACCATGTCCCCCAAGTGGGCTTACCCCAAACCGCACCGGTTACCAGTGCAATGATGGCCAAGCTTGCTCCAATGGGCGCGATGGTTTTACCCACCACAAACGACATTTTCATTTTCCAAACTAAGCCCACTAAGCCAGCCGCTGCCATCATGATATAGGCACTTTGGCTAAGTAATGCGCTTGGTACATGGATGTAAATAATGCGGAAACTATTACCCTGTAGGTAATCCGCTGGGGCAAACGCCAATCCCCATACGATACCCACCAGCATCATAGTGCTGCCTATCCACAAAAACCAAGGAGACCAGCGGCTAGTTAATTCATAAAACCACTTTGGTGAACCCAGTTGGTGATAGAGCCTCTTTATTGCCGACCACATATCAAAACCTTAATTATTAAAATCTGTCATCTAGCGATGGAAATCTTTAACGCTGCCACACATGCCCAAGGGGCCACTACCAGCATCAGGGCCAAATACGAGCCTAAAAATGCCATATGGCCCACATAGCTATTGCCATCGATGCCCGCTTGAACCGAGCTTGCAGCAAAAATAAGTACGGGAATATACAAGGGTAAGATCAATAATGGCATCAACATCCCCCCTTTTTTTAAACCAACGGTAAGCCCTGCACCGATGGCCCCGAGTAAACTCAAAATGGGAGTACCTAACAGTAAACTCAGCATCAAAGGCTCAAAGCCCCCATTCGGTAAGGCCAGCATGACACCCAAAATAGGGGCAACTAATGTTAAGGGGACCCCTGACATTAGCCAGTGCAAAACAATCTTCACCATGACAAATAAAATAGAAGGCTGAGGCTGAAGCAAAGTTTGCTCTAAACTGCCATCTTCAAAATCACTTTTGAACATTAAATCTAATGATAATAGGGTCGCAAGCAGCGCTCCTACCCAAATGATACCCGCCGCGATTAAACCTAAAAACTTAGGGTCAGGGGTGACCGCCAAAGGAAATAAACTGGCCACCATCAAAAAAAACATTAACGGATTCAGCAGCTCACCACGATTACGAAAGGCAATGATAAAATCACGCTTAAAAATGGCTTTTATGAACGATTGCGAATTCATAAGCCCTCCTGCTCAGGAGTGTTTGATGCCCCCAAGGTCAACTCGGTCACATCCACAGCCAATTGATGATGGGTCGTTAAAATAACTAAACCACCGGATTGAGCGTGCTCTATGATTCTCTGCTCTAACTGAGCCACACCACTGACATCAATAGCCGTAAAAGGCTCATCTAATATCCAAATAAGGGCAGGATTCACATATAAACGGGCCAAGGCCACTCGGCGCTGTTGACCCGCCGATAAACCTTGAGCCAAAACATCTTCAAAGCCTTTTAGCCCCACTTGATCCAGCGCATGGTAAATGTCGCTTTTGCTCGCGCCAGGACACAGCCAAG
>Ga0181591_10003697_pt1 | contig 13349 bp, 13 predicted proteins | sample 071ome_33_FD_133757 | JGI IMG/M metagenome (GOLD analysis project Ga0181591, IMG submission 133757) | Coastal salt marsh microbial communities from the Groves Creek Marsh, Skidaway Island, Georgia - 071412AT metaG (megahit assembly) | ecosystem: Environmental > Aquatic > Marine > Intertidal...
GCCGTTCGTCGGCGATGCCGAGACCCATCTCGAATAAACGTGTGGCGGTAGCGCTGGTTGCTTTCGCCAAAAGGCTTTTCTTGAGGCCAGGCAAGAGCGTCTGGATAAAGCCGATCTTCGGCGTGCCGTAAGGGGCAAGTCGAATGGGAGGCCTGCCGCTTCGCGCTGTCTCGACACAGCGATCAACCGTTTCTCCCGATACGCCGAAAGTAATGATCTTAACGGTGGCCGCTACATGCCCGTTCGCCACCGTATCGAAGGGGCGAAGCGTGGAAATGGTGATTGCTTCGTCTATCGCGTTCAGTCGATGGATCGTGTCTGCGTCGATCAGGGCAATGCCCGCAGCGTCGGCGCGGAGATTGGCGCGCCCGGCATTGCCGCCGAAAGCGGTCAGCCCCTCGTTCTGAAGCGCGTCGGCGATCTTGAGCGCTGCCTGGTTCTCGTTGAGATCTCCCTCTTCCAGGCGGGCCGCAACGACCGACGCGACGCCAACTGATGCGAGAAGCGCGATATCGTCGCGGTCGAGGATGCGCCCCTTGCGAAGCACGCCGTCTTCAAGACGCAGGGAATGCGCAAGAATGGCTCCCTCCGCGTCGGTCACCGCGACCTCTCCGAATTTCATCTGTCAGCCCGAGCGGGACGCGTCACGCAGCTGCCCGCGTCTCAATCTTGCGGTGCAGAACCTCGGTGATCTGAGCGAGGATGGAAACTGCAATCTCCGCTGGGGAAATCGAACCGATGGCAAGGCCTACGGGGGCGTGGATACGTCCGATTTCCGCTTCGGTGAATCCGGCGGCGGTTAGCCGTTCTACGCGGCCCGCATGTGTTTTGCGGCTGCCCAGGGCGCCGATATAGAAGGCGTCTGACTTCAAAGCGACCTCCAGTCCCGGATCGTCGAGCTTCGGATCGTGGGTGAGTGTCACGACTGCGGTCCGCCGGTCGGGGTCGAGTTCCCGCATGGCGTCGTCGGGCCATTCACCGTTCAGCGAAACCCCGGGAAAGCGTTCGTCGGTGGCGAACGAGGCGCGTGGATCTATCACGGTGACGTCGTATCCGGCGACCGACGCCATGCGCGACAGCGGCTGCGCGATGTGTACGGCGCCGACGATCAGCATCCGCAGCGGCGGATTGAAGACCTCGACGAATATACGGCGATCGCCGATCTCGTGAACTTTGCTTCGGTCGTCCTGAATGGCCTGGCGCGTTACCGACAGAATTTCGGCGTTCTCCGCATCGGGCCCGTCCGCGGTTTCGCGATAGATCAGCGTCTGGGCGCCGCTATCCATGTCGGTCGCCAGCGCGACGGCTTTCTTTGCCGCCTGATCTTCCAGCAGCTGTTTCAGGGTATCCTGTTTCATTCGACTTTCTCGACATAGACATGGATCGATCCGCCGCAGGCGAGGCCGACTTCCCAGGCGAGCTCGTTGGTGACCCCGTATTCGAGTACCTTGGGCTTGCCCGTCTCCATGACCTCCATGGCTTCGGTCACCACAGCGCCCTCGATGCAGCCTCCGGATACGGATCCGACGAACTTGCCATTCTCATCGACGGCCAGATGACTGCCGACGGGTCGGGGAGACGAGCCCCAGGTCGATACCACGGTGGCCAGAGCCACGTTTCTGCCGTCCGCACGCCATGTCGCGGCCTCACTTAGCACATCGTCGTCCTGCGACAGGCCGGTTGCTACATTTCCGTCAGCCATTCCTGAACTCCTTGTTTGCGCGGGCCGCCGGGGCGGTTCAGCGCGTCGATCAGTTCTTCCAGACTCATTAGATTATGCACCGGGCGGAATTCGTCAACGGATGGCAGGATTGCCTGAATGCCCTGGCTTTTGGGTTGAAACCCGTCGAACCGCAACAGCGGATTGAGCCAGATAAGCCGCCGGCATGATTTGTGGAGGCGTTCGATTTCGGTATGCAGCCCTCGCCCGGCATCCCGGTCCAGCCCGTCCGAAATGAGGATCACCACAGCGCCCTGTCCGAGAACACGGCGTGACCAGAAGCGATTGAAATCATTCAGACTTTCACCGATCCGGGTGCCGCCAGACCAGTCTTCCACCGCGTCGGTGACCTGTTCCACGGCGAGATCGATATCCTTGTTACGCAGATAGCGGGTGACGTTGGTCAGACGGGTGCCGAACAGGAACGTATGAACCCGGTCCCGATCGTTCGTCACGGCATGCATGAAGTGAAGAAACATCCGGGTATAGCGACTCATCGAACCTGAAATATCGCACAGGATGACGATCGGTGGCGGCCGCGACCGGCGCCTGCGGTATTTCAGGGGAATAGTACCGGCGCCGGAGCGCAGCGCGGCACGCAGGGTGGCCCGCATGTCGACGCGGGTCTGGCGCGTGCTGACCTGATACCGCCGGGTCGGGATCTCGGTGATCGGCAGGCGCATTCTTGCGATGGCCCGTTTGGCGGCCTCGATTTCGTCAGCCGACATTTCCTCGAAATCCATCGTCTGGAGAAGTTCGCGCTCGGAGACCGTCATCGCGGCGTCGAGCTCGATTTCCTCTTCCTGTTCCTCTTCCTGTTCGGAGTCCGGGCGGTCTTCGTCCTGCTGGCTGAGCGCTTCCTGCAGGCGCCGCAGCGGTTGTTCCTCGGGGGGCGGCTCTTCGCCACCATCGACGCTGGGCAACAGGATACCCATCATGCGCTCGAGCAGCTTGGGGTCTTTCCAGAAGATGTGAAACGCCTGATCGAAGAGCTCGTGCTGGTCGCGCCGGTTGACGAAGACGGCGTGCAGGGCCCAGTAGAAATCAGAGCGGCTCTGGATGCCGACCGCCATCACGGCGTTCGTGGCGTCGATAATCTTGCCGGGTCCGACCGGCATCCCGGCAGCCCGCAATACCCGACCGAAATGCATGATATTGGGTGCAAGCTTGTTGTCGTCCAGCCTGTCCAGCAACTGCATGCCGGGCGTCAGCTCGGTATTTGTCGGAGTTTCGGCCATGTCGGGTCAGTTCCCCGCGGCGATACCCGCCTTGACCTCGCCCAGTATCTGCGCGGCCTCGGAACCCTGAATTTTTTCAATGTCGTCCTGGTATTTCAGAAGGACGCCGAGAGACGAATTGACCGTCTCGGGATCGAGGTCGATCTTGTCGAGCTGGATGAGGGCGTTGGTCCAGTCGATTGTTTCCGCGACGCCGGGCAGTTTGAACAGATCGCGGTTACGCAGGTGCTGGACGAAATCCACCACCTGCTGGGTCAGTTTCTCCGGCGCATCGGGTACTTTGACTTTCAGAATCTCGAGCTCGCGTTTGGCATCCGGGTAATCGACCCAGAAATAGAAACAGCGCCGTTTGATGGCGTCGTGAATTTCACGTGTCCGGTTAGACGTGATGATGACGATCGGCGGTTTAGCAGCCTTGACAGTACCGATTTCGGGGATCGTGACCTGAAAATCGGAGAGCACTTCCAGCAGGAATGCTTCGAACGGCTCGTCGGTCCGGTCAAGTTCGTCGATCAGAAGAATTGGCGGTTCACCGTTTTCGTCTAATTCGAGTGCCTGCAGCAGGGGGCGCTTGATCAGGAACTTTTCCGAAAAGATATCGTCCTCGATGCGTTCGCGGTCGCCCTGACCGGACGCTTCGGCGATACGGATATCGATCATCTGCATCGAATAGTTCCATTCGTACACCGCGGAGGCGACGTCCAGGCCCTCATAGCATTGCAACCGGATCAGCCGGCGGCCCAAGGATTCGGAAAGCACCTTGCCGATCTCCGTCTTGCCGACGCCCGCTTCGCCTTCGAGAAACAGGGGCCGGCCGAGTTTCAGCGCAAGGTACAGCGCGGTCGAGAGGGAGCGATCGGCGACGTAATTGCCGTCGCGCAGCATGTCGACCACGGAATCGACGGAGAAGGGGAGTGTTTCAGTCATTCGGTTAACTGTTTGGCTCTTACTATCTGCAAACTATCCAAAAACGACGGGGAGACCAGAAAAATCCGGTCTCCCCGCGGAAGAGGTCAGGCCCGGCGTGTTTCCGGACCAGTGGCGATTCAGCCGTTGGCTTCCGCGACCGCGCGTTTCGCCATGACGGTGACGAGATGGGCGCGGTACTCAGCGCTGGCGTGAATATCGCTGTTCAGATCGCTGTCGTCCTGCTTGATGTTTTCAACGGACTCAGGCGCGAAGTTCCCTTCGAGCGCGGTTTCCATGTCGGACTGGCGGAAAACGCACGGTCCGGCACCGGTAACGGCGACCCGGGTGCCCTGCGAACCCTGGCTTACGAACGTGCCGACTACCGCGTAGCGGGACGCGGGGTTCGGGAATTTCATGTAGGCGGCTTTTTCAGGGATCGGGAAGACAACCTTGGTAACCAGTTCGTCTTCTTCCAGGGCGGTTTCGAACATGCCTGTGAAGAAATCGTCGCCCGCAATTTCGCGCTTGTTGGTGTGAACTGTGGCGCCGAGCCCAACGACCGCGGACGGGTAATCCGCCGCCGGGTCGTTATTGGAGATAGATCCGCCGATGGTCCCTCGATTGCGTACCATGGGATCGCCGATCAGCCCAGCCAGCTTCGATAGGGCAGGGATTGCCTTTTTCACATCGTCTGAGGCGTGCACCACCGCATGCGGGGTCATCGCGCCGATGCTGACGGTGCCGCCGTCCACTGTAATGCCGACCAGATCGCCAAGATCAGCTAGATCGATCAGATCTGATGGCATGGCGAGCCGTTGTTTCAGCGTCGGCAGCAGGGTCATGCCGCCGGCGACGAATTTTCCGTCATCGGCGCTAGCGAGGCTCGATGAAGCATCGTCCACTGACTCCGCGCGCTTATAATTGAAATCGTACATGAGGACCTCTCCGATTAGTCATTTGTTTGTTTAGGTGCCTGCCATACCCCGTCCGCCGCTAGGGCAGTGTGCCGCCGCCCAAGTATCGGCTCTTCGGCAGTCTTAAGCGGTCATTTCCTTGTGCGCGGCCAGAATTGCCTTGACGATGTTGTGGTAACCCGTGCAGCGGCAGAAGTTGCCTTCGAGCTCGTGTCGGACCGTCTTTTCGTCGAGGCGGTCTCGGTTCCGGTCGACGATGCCGATCGCGCTCATTACCATGCCGGGCGTGCAGAAACCGCATTGTAGAGCATGGTTTTCGCGGAACGCTTCCTGCATGGGGTGCAAGGTATCGCCGTCGGCTAGTCCTTCTATCGTGGTGACTTCCTTGCCTTCCACCTGGTGCGCCAGGATCGTACAAGATTTGATCGGTAATCCATCGATATGCACCGTGCAGGCACCACACTGGGTGGTGTCACATCCGACATGGGTGCCGGTCAGCCCCAGGCTTTCCCGCAAATACTGAACCAGAAGCGTGCGGTTCTCGACATCCGCCGAAACCTGCTTGCCGTTCACCGTCATCGAGACAGTGGTTGTCGCCATAGGACCCTCCTTAGTAAGCCGAAAACAGGCCGTTTTCGGCAGAATTGAACGCTCAGAACCGCCGTTTTCCGGCGCGCCGACCGCGCATTACGAGTTCGATCCGAACCCCCCTTGCAAGCGCAGTAAACCGCCGGGAAATAGGCAGGTCAAGCGCTCAGAACTACTTTCGAAACGAATATCCGTTTAGGTCGCCACGATAAGCAAAACAACCACCACGACCGCTATAAGTCCGCCGACCCAGACCGCCGGACTGATGCCGCCGCCGGACGATTGTGATGCGGGCGCCGCGGGTTCCGCTGCCGGGGCAGTAGATGCTGCCGCTGCAGGCTCCGGCGCGGCAGCCGCTTCTGCAGCCGGGGCGTCAGAGGCCGCGGGTGCATCAGCGACCGGCCCTCCGACTTCCTCCGCGAACTTGCCGAAGAACTCGTTGGCCATTTTCTTCGCGGTCGAATCGATCAGGCGTGACCCGATCTGTGCCAGTTTGCCCCCGACCTGCGCGTCCGCGACATAGGTAAGGACTGTTCCGTCGCCGTCTTCTGAGAGTTTCACTTCGGCGCCGCCTTTGGCGAAACCGGCAACGCCGCCGGAACCTTCGCCCGAAATCCTGTATCCGTTCGGAGGGTCAATTTCGCTCAGCGTGACCTTGCCTTTGAACGTGGCGGAAACCGGCCCGACTTTCGATTTCACCGTCGCGGAAAGCTCGACCTCGGAATCCTTGTTCAGCTCCTGACAGCCGGGAATGCATTTCGCGAGAATTTCCGGGTCGTTCAGAGCATCCCAGACTTTCTCGCGGGGTGCCGGAATTTTGTATTCGCCGGTCATTTCCATGGCAGATTTCTCCAGTCTTAAACGCCACTTGCTACCGTCGGAACTTAGAGCGTTGCCCGGGGTGGGGCAAGGGATGCTGTCCGGTTATGAAAAGATTATCACTAACCTGGCCAGTCCCGGACCGCTTCTGTTGTTTAGCCCAGCGCGTCGTCCATGTCGGAAAATATTGTGTCGAGAGTTTCCTGTGTGTTGGTGTTAGCGAATCTACTATTTTGCCAGATGACGCCGTCGCCAGTTTTAGCTCTTCCGTATTGAGGCGCGTGCTGAATTGGCGCATGGCCGCAGCCTGTAGTTCTTCACGCTTGATGGGTTTGGAAACGCAGTCGCTTGTAAGGCTGGCACGATATTTTTCCGCGTAGCCTTTATGGCGTTCGCGGACAGCGTGATAGCGGGTATCTATCTTCGTAGACCCGATGGTCTGTGGACGCGGCTGCTTGCCGGTGACGCTATCCATCTCCAACATCTGGATCTTCAATAGGACGAGATTGCAGCTACCTCGGTTAACAGCGCTGACGGGTGTATCCAGTGGCTGACGACGTCTGTGCGGTATCCGTTTTGTCCGAGCAGCGCTGCAATAATCTTCTAGTTCACCGCGTTGTCCTCGGCGACAATCACGACATCGTCTATGTGCAAACGCTCCAGCTTGGCGTAGACCGATGCTTATTCTAAACCAAAAAACAGGGCGAAAAGAGGGGTCAGCGTTTTTTTTATCAAGCATTCTGCCTTGGCTTTTCGAGAGGATAACCCGCTGGCTCAGTCGTTCAGTAGAAGACCAGTATCTTGGTAAACTGCTATGGATTTAAGGTTCCTCACCTTACCGAACATGCTGACGCATTTCGGCGCTTTCGACGTTCGAGCGCTTCAGCCAGTAATCTTCCATTCGGCGAGGCCGCAGCCGATCAGCGTTTCGGGTTGCGGGATGTAACCGATGAGATCGAAGCCTTTGCCGTCGGCAACCGCATGGGCGATTGACCAGGACCGCAGTTCTGCTCCGCCGTTGCCGGTTTTTACCAGCATTCGGTCCAGCTCCGATGCGAGATGCTCGTCCGATGCAGATTTGAAAAGTTCTATGCAGGCGTGATCGAATTTTTCGTCGATCCAGCCCATCGTCGTCTCGCCGATGGAGTGGCTGAGGCCGCCCGTGCCGAAGACGACAACGCGCAGGTCTTCGGGGTAGGCCTCTATCGCCTCACGGATCATGTGTCCCCAGGCGAGACAACGCTTCGGTGTTGGAAAAGGCTTCTCCACAAGGTTGATGAACACCGGCACCAAGGGGGGAACTTTCTCAAAGCCCATCCGCCAGATCGGTATGCCGATGCCGTGATCGATTTTTACTCGGTGCGAATAGGAAGGATCGAAATCGGATTGCATCGCGAATTCAAGCAGATGTCGGCTGAGCCCTGCATGTCCTGGCAGATTGTGCTGCGGAAACAGGCCTTTCATGAAAGGCTCGGGCGGCGGGTCGTGCTCGTCGCCGATGCCGATGAGGAAGGCGGGGATGTTGTCGAGGAAAAAATTGATCCAGTGGTCGTTGGAATGGAACACCAGCACGTCGGGCTCGAGCGCTTTGACGCGGTCGCCCAGTGCGTTGTAATGGGTGTTCAACCAGTCACGAGTTTCGTCCGTGAACGTGTCCCAGGCGCGCGCGATGTTCGGTGCGTGGGAAGCGGCAAAGCTGCCGACGACTCTAGCCATTGATCCGTTCCTTGTCTTCATTCGTTTGAAATTCGGCCAGCACCGCGATCGACTGATTGTCGTCGTGCCCCAGCATCAGCAGGAAAAACCGCATCAGATAAGGATTCACCAGCGGAAGCAGCGTGCCGATATCGTCTTTCATCAGCGCTTTGCGGATCTTGGGAGACAGATCGTACTTTGCGATCACGTCTTCGCGGTGGTTGGTCCAAAGATCCTTGCCGTCCGGCCCCTGCAACTCGAATATCAACTTGTTGAGCCAGTAGTCGGTCATCGATCTCTCCTTCGTCGCCGGTACATGTGTTTTTGCCTGATTTTCTATGACGTATCTCTCCTCTTGGCGAGGGCAATTTCTGCAGTCAGTTGTGCCGTGGGCGCAAAACAGAATCTTGGAGATGTGCCGGGCAGACAATGACGGGTTGATGACGTGACCGGGCAGCAGTGCCTCGACAAAGTGATGGGAATAGCAGGATTTTCTGCAACCGTTGACGCCCGGTGTCTGTGTGCCTTCCGTTACACGCCGGGTTCGAGTGTCTGTATGGTATATCAGCTGTAATAAATCAGCAGGAAACCGCCCAGCAGCAGGGCAACCCAGAGCGCCATGGAACCGGTGGGCCAGGTGCGGGCCAGAATCCCTTCCGGGCCGTGATGGCGGAACATATATGCCACCATTCGGTGCACGCCGTTGCGCAGATCCTGCAGGATGCTTTTCCATCCGTCGCGGGTCAGCCCGATTCCCCACCTGTACGCGGCCGGCAGCCATTTGCGGTAGGTGATATCGAAATCCAGATTGATCGTATTCTTCACCCGCGGGAACATCCCGTAGCGGACCAGTATCGCGAATGCCAGCGCCGTAAACAGCAATAGCTGAAGCTGGTTGATCACATGGTCGACGGTATACGGATGGTAGTCGACCTCATACGGAAGCAGGCTGTACAGCCACGGGGAATACACGCCGATGGCGATGCAAAACAACGTGGTCAGCCCCATCCCGAGGAGCATATTCGGCGGTGCTTCGCGATAGCGCTGGCCGGAATCCCGTCCGAAGAACGCGAAATAGACGATCTTGAGCCCGGAAACCAGGAATATTCCCGCAGAGGCGAACATAAGGATGAGCCAAATGGCGTCGTACTGACCTTTTGCGGCCGCCGACAGCGTCAGCGATTTGCCGACGTAACCGGCGAACAACGGTGTCGATATAGACGCTGCGCCGATGATACAGAACGCCGTGGTGAACGGCATCGACTTGTAGAGTCCGCCCAGCTCCGATGCTTTGACGGTGCCGACGCGATACAGCACCGCGCCCATCGCCATGAACAACAGCGTTTTGTACAGGATATGGGCAAACGCATGCGCTGCGGCGCCGTTGATGGCAAGAGCCGATCCAATTCCGACGCCGACGACCATGAAACCGAGCTGATTGTTCAGGGAATACGCAAGCACCCGGCGCAGATCGTTTTCAATCGCGGCGTAGAAAAGCGGAAAAGCCGCCATGACTGCACCGACATAGATTAACAGTTCGGTGCCGGGGAAACCGCGCGCGAGGACATAGACAGCGCATTTAGTGGTGAATGCGGACAGGAAAACGGTGCCTGTCGCGGTCGCTTCCGGATAGGCGTCGGGCAGCCAGTTGTGCAGGAACGGAAAGGCGCATTTGATGCCGAACGCGATCAGGATGAGCCAGGTGGCGAGGTCGCCGAGCGTCATTTTCTCGAACGCGACCGAACCCGTCTGATGCGCCATCAGTATGGCGCCTGACAGAAGCAAAACGCCGGATCCAATTTGGATGATCAGGTAGCGCATGCCGGCGCGATAGGCAGCATCGCTGCGCCGTGCCCAAATCATGAAGACGGACGTGATCGCCATCGCTTCCCAGTAGATGAACAGGGTGATCAGGTCGCCTGCAAATACGGCGCCGATGCCCGACCCCGCGTAGGCCAGCCCGGCCATCTGTTCGACGGTGTCGTCGTTATGCCAGGCGAATACGACGCTCAGGATCGCCGCAATGTGAAAAATGTACCCGAAAACGAGGCTGAGGCCGTCGATCCGGACCGGCACGATTTCATAGGTGAAAAACGTGAAGCTATAGAATACGCCGTTTTCGGCACCGGCTAGAGCCCACAATCCGGCCAGGGGCAAGATCGTCATATATGCCTTACGCCACGCGCCGGGCAGCAGCGGCACCAGAAGGGCACCGAGTATCAACAGCAGCCCGGGCGGAATTCCCCACAGCATCAGCCGTTATCCTTCCCGCGATCGCAGCCCGGCCTGTAATAGTCTTCCCGCCGCCCGAGAATCCTGCCCAAAGCCCGGGCAACCAGCACCAGCCCCGCGCAGGCCAAGAACCCGAACCAGCCATAAAATCCGAAACTCCCGTCGATCCCGAAATACGGATGCTTATGATAAAACGGCTCCACTAGCATCAGAGCCACGCACACGACGATCACGACCCAGAAAACCTTGTCGACGTTTTGCGGGTCATCGAGCCAGTAATTCTTCTCGTCCGGCGGCGATTGTGTGGACGAATGGTCGGGGCCGGTCATCTCGAACTCCTCACTTCACGATCGGTTCAAGCATGGCATAGATACGGTCTGCGTACAGGAACAGCGCGACGCAGCCGAGTGCGGTGATCCATAGCGGGATAACGCAAAACAGGGGCGCCTCGGCGATCCGGCTTTTCGGCTCCGCATGCCCGGAAGGTTCCGGTTCCTGTCCGTGATGATGCGCGTCCGCCATCTGGGCGGCTTCCTCTTCGCGCGGACCGAAAAATCCGCGGGCGAAGACGGGGATCAGATAGGCGACGTTCAGCAGTGACGAAATCATCAGAACCGCGATGAAAACAAGTTGTTCGGCGTCCGCCGCGCCCAGCGCGATGTACCATTTGCTCCAGGACCCGCCGAGGGGCGGCAGACCGATCACGCTGAGCGCGCCCAGCAGGAAAGCGGCAAACGTAAACGGCATACGCCAGCCGAGACCGCGCATTTGACTGATCTCCGTCTTGTGCGACGCGACCATGATTGCGCCGGCGCAGAAAAATAGAGTGATCTTTCCGAACGCGTGCATGGCGATGTGCATCGCCCCGCCGACAAGGCTGAATGAAGTCGCCAGCGCCCCGGCCAGCACCACGTAGGAAAGCTGGCTGACCGTGGAATAGGCGAGCCGGGCCTTCAGATTGTCCTTCGTCAGGGCGACCAGCGAGGCGAGCAGCACCGTGGCGCCGGCGACGTACATCAGCCAGACGCTTGCACCGGTTTCGGTCAGGAAATCCGCGCCGAAGATGTAGATGATGACCTTTAGCACCGTGAACACGCCGGCTTTCACAACCGCGACCGCGTGGAGCAGGGCGCTGACCGGTGTAGGTGCGACCATTGCTGCCGGTAGCCAGCGATGAATCGGCATCAGGGCCGCCTTGCCGATGCCATACATGTAAAGAAACAGCATCACGATCACGAGCCCGTCGTCGATCTTGCCTTTCAGGATGCCGCCTTTTGTGAAGTCCAGCGTCCCCGCCGCGAACCAGGTCCACAGGATGGCCACCAGGAGCAATCCTATGGAAGTGGTCAGCAGGATCCCGAGATAGGTGCGGCCGGCGCGTTTGGCTTCTTCGTCCTGATTGTGCGTGACCAGCGGATAGGTGGAGAGCGTCAGCACTTCGTAGGCAATGAAAAGCGTGAACATATTGCCGGAGAACGCAACCGCGATGGCGCTGGAAATGGCGATCGCGAAACACATGTAAAAGCGGGTCTGGTTGGGTTCGTTGTGCCCGCGCATGTAGCCGATCGCGTAAAACGAGGTCACGATCCAGAGGAACGAGGCGATCAGGGCGAACATCATTCCCAGCGGTTCGACAACGAAGGCAAGCGGCAGACCGGGCAGTATCTCCGTGATGATCAGCGTCGGATTTTCACCGGCAAGGACCGGGGGAAGGACCTGGAGTACGCAAAGGAAGGTCAGGATCGCGGTGACGACGGTGACGACTTCGCGCTGATTGGGACGTGGACCCGACATCCAGATCATTACGGTACCGATCAGCGGCAACAGCATTGCCAGGGCGATGTAATCCTGCACGTCCATCAGCCAGCTCCCATCAGCGCCTGTGCGGCGCGTTCGGCAATGCCGACCGACACGGAGGTTTCAACACCGAAGTAGAAGTTCGCGAAGACCAGTATCCAGGCGGGGACCAGCAGGCTGACCGGCGCCTCGGCGACGTCCCTCAAATCTTCCGGGGCGTCGCGGAAATAGGCGGCTTCGATAACCCGAAACACGTAAACAACGGCGATCAGCGAGCTTACGACGATCAGCACGGCAACATACCACCAGCCTTTTTCCAGTGCCGCGAGGATCAGGTACCACTTCGATACAAAACCCGCGGTCGTAGGCACGCCGATGAGGCTTAGTCCGCCGCCGGCAAAGGCTGCCATCGTCCAGGGCATGCGCTTGGCGAGGCCGGCCATCCGGTCGATGTGGCAGGACCCGATGCGATAGAACACGGCGCCGAGCACGAGGAACAGGGCGCCTTTCATCAGAGCGTGGTTGAATAGGTGGAGAATGCTGGCCGTCAGGCCCGCAACGCTGACGAAGCCAAGCCCCAGGATCATGTAGCCGATCTGGGCGACCGAAGAATACGCGAGGACCCGTTTCACGTTTTTCTGAAAACAGGCGACGATCGACGGCAGGAACATGGCCAGCACCGCAAGCACCAGGAAGGGCAGAGCGGTGGGCAGCGTTTCGAATGAAAACTCGACGCCGAACACGGAAAAGACGAAACGTAAAAGAATGTAGACCGAAACCTTGGTCGCGGTGGCCGCCAGAAATGCCGAAACCACATTAGGCGCATAAGTGTAGGCGTTTGGCAGCCATTGGTGCAGCGGGAAAATGGCGATCTTCAACCCGGCTCCGATAACCATGAACGCAAACGCGGCGATGACCGTCCGGTTCGTGTATCCGGCTTCCGGCAGACGGTTGGCAATGTCGGCCATGTTCAGCGAGCCGGTCGCCTGGTACAGCAGCCCGACCGCAATCACGATAAAGGTCGCGCCGATGGTGCCCATCACCAGATACTGATACGACGCCGTCAGCGCCCGGCGGTCCGATCCAAGCGCGATCAGCACGTAGGAAGACAGCGACGATATTTCGAGAAAAACGAACAGGTTGAACGCATCGCCGGTCACCGTCACACCCATCAGCCCGCACAGGCAGAGCAGGTAGGCGGAAAAGAACATGTGAGCGCGTTCTTCGATGTGTTCGAGGAGCAGAGAATTGCGCGCGTAGGGAGCAACCACCGATCCGATACCGGAGACGATCAGCAGGATATAGACGTTCAGCGCGTCGAGTCTGATCTCGATGCCGTAGGGCGGCGCCCAACCGCCCATTGCATAGGAAATCGTCCCGACTTCCATGACCTGAATTGTCAGGAGGTCGAGCAGGCAAACGACGCCCACGTGGCGA
>Ga0181591_10003703_pt1 | contig 13341 bp, 14 predicted proteins | sample 071ome_33_FD_133757 | JGI IMG/M metagenome (GOLD analysis project Ga0181591, IMG submission 133757) | Coastal salt marsh microbial communities from the Groves Creek Marsh, Skidaway Island, Georgia - 071412AT metaG (megahit assembly) | ecosystem: Environmental > Aquatic > Marine > Intertidal...
ATCGCCCCCTCGGGCGCGCTTAGCGCCGACAGCGCGGCGCGGTCGGTGCCCGCATTGGTGTAGTCATAGCTAAGGTCTGCCGCCTGCCCCACCAAGGTGATGTTGGCGCCGCGGCTCCATGCTTTGCGGATACGCGCATTCAGCACCGGCGCCTCGTCGCGCGGGTTGGTGCCGATCAAGATGATGTCTTTGGCGGTGTCGATCTCTTCGATCGCCACAGTGCCCACATAGGCGCCGCGGTTGCCAATGGGCAGGCGGGCGTTATCGGTGCGGCACTCGATCGCGCCCCCCATGCCCTGCACAAGATGTTTCAGGGCAAATACCGCCTCGACCGGGGCCAGATCGCCCACCAAAGCCGCCAGTTTCTTGCCCTGCATGGCCGTGGCCGCAGCCGTCAGCGCCTCGGGCCAGCTGGCTTTGCGCAGCTTGCCATTTTCACGAATATAGGGCGTATCCAACCGCTGGCGGCGCAGGCGCTTTCGCCGCGTTTGCTGGTTTTGCACACAGCCGCTGCCCGGGTGGGCGCCATGGATGTGGGCGCCGTGACCGAAGGCGGCATGTTGGCGGCAATCGAGGGCGCAGAAGTGATTTTCAGCCTTGGCGCGGATGAGGTGGATATCGCCCCCGGGCCTGTGGTGATCTACCAAGGCAGCCATGGCGATCGCGGGGCGCACCGCGCCGATATCATCCTGCCAAGCGCGGCCTACACGGAAGAAAACGGCCTGTTCGTCAACACCGAAGGCCGCCCGCAACTGGCCCTGCGCGCAGGGTTTGCCCCGGGTGAGGCCAAGGAAAACTGGGCCATTTTGCGGGCCTTGTCGGCAGAATTGGGCGCCACGCTGCCCTTTGACACGCTGGCACAGTTGCGTCAGGCCTTGGTGGCAGAGGTGCCGCATTTGGCACAGGTGGATGAGGTGGTGGAAAACACCCCAGCGCCCCTGCCCGCCGAGCCGCTGGGCCAGGCCGATTTCCGCCCGGCGATCAAAGATTTCTACCTGACCAACCCGATTGCCCGCGCCAGCCAGTTGATGGCCGAACTCAGCGCCGGGCAAAAGGCGCGCAGCCTGAAGGTAGCGGCCGAATAATGGGCAAACGGGTGATCATATCGCCCCTGGCGCTGGCGGTTGCCTGCGCAGTCGGTGGCTGCAGCCAGGCCGGTACTGGCCTGGGTGCGGGTGCCGATGCCCCCGTCTATGGGGGGGTGGAAACCCGCCTGTTGGATGGGGATTTGGTGAATTTTATCGTGCGCATAGAGCGCCCGCGTTCTGAACAAGATGTGGTGGCCTATGCAGAATGTGCGGCGGCGCAATATGCGCTGATCCGCGGCTACGGCTTTGCGCGCCATGTGCGCACGGGCGTGACCGAATCCGAAGGGGTATATGCGGCAGACGCGGTCTATTTGATCTCGGCTGCATTGCCTCGTGGGGCGCGCACCATCGACGCAGAAGTCGTGGTGGCATCCTGTCTCGAGAACAGAATACCGACGGTGTGAGGACAACAATGGCGGAATTCTTTACCAATACTTACCTAGGCATGTTGCTTGTCATCGTCGCACAGTTTTTGGCCGTAATGGTACCTCTGCTGGTGGCGCTGGCCTTCTTGATGTATGCCGACCGCAAAATCTGGGCGGCTGTGCAAATGCGCAAAGGCCCCAATGTGGTGGGCGCGTTTGGCCTGCTGCAAAGTTTCGCCGATTTCCTGAAATATATCGTCAAAGAAGTGGTCTTTCCGGCCGGGGCAGACCGGGCGGTGTTTTTGCTGGCGCCGATGATTAGCCTTGTGATGGCGCTGATCGCTTGGGCGGTGGTTCCGTTCAACGATGGCTGGGTTGTGGCCGATATCAACGTGGCCATCTTGTATATCTTCGCCATTTCCTCGCTTGAGGTCTATGGCGTGATCATGGGCGGGTGGGCCTCGAACTCGAAATACCCGTTCTTGGGTTCGCTGCGATCGGCGGCGCAGATGATTTCTTACGAGGTGTCGATCGGCTTGATCATCATCGGCGTGATCATTTCCACCGGGTCGATGAACCTGACCAATATCGTGCGGGCGCAAGATGGCGATATGGGGCTGTTTAGCTGGTATTGGTTGCCGCATTTGCCCATGCTGTTTTTGTTCTTTATCTCGGCATTGGCAGAAACCAACCGCCCGCCGTTCGATCTGCCCGAGGCGGAATCAGAATTGGTGGCGGGCTATCAAGTTGAATACAGCTCGACCCCGTTTTTGCTGTTCATGATCGGTGCATTGACCGCGGTTGTGCTGATGTGCGCGCTGGTGACGCTGCTGTTCTTTGGCGGCTGGCTGTCGCCCATTCCGGGGCTGCCTGATGGCATTTTGTGGATGGTCGCAAAGATGGTCTTTGTGTTCTTCCTCTTTGCCATGGTGAAGGCCATCACACCGCGCTACCGCTACGACCAATTGATGCGCTTGGGCTGGAAAGTGTTCCTGCCGATGTCGCTGTTTTGGGTGGTTTTCGTGGCGTTTGCCGCAAAATTTGACTGGTTCTGGGGCACATTTGCCCGCTGGACCGTGGGGGGCTAACGGATGACGCAGATCGATTACAAACGCGCCGCCGGGTATTTCCTGCTGGCTGATGTGTTCAAAGGGTTCAAGCTGGGGCTGAAATACATGTTCGCCCCCAAGGCCACGGTGAACTATCCGCATGAAAAAGGCCCGCTAAGCCCGCGCTTTCGGGGCGAGCACGCGCTGCGCCGCTACCCCAATGGCGAAGAGCGCTGCATCGCGTGCAAACTGTGCGAGGCCATCTGCCCCGCACAGGCCATCACCATCGATGCCGAGCCGCGCGAAGACGGCAGCCGCCGCACCACGCGCTATGATATCGACATGACGAAATGCATCTATTGCGGTTTCTGCCAAGAGGCCTGCCCGGTGGATGCCATTGTCGAGGGGCCGAATTTCGAATTCGCCACGGAAACCCGCGAAGAGCTGTTTTACGACAAGGACAAACTGTTGGCCAATGGCGAGCGCTGGGAAGCCGAGATTGCGCGCAATCTTGAACTGGATGCACCCTACCGATGAACGCCCCCAAAACCCCGCTAGAGCTGATGATGCAGCAGGCCCAAGAAATGGCCAAGGCGTTTAACCCCGCGCTCGAGTCGTTCTCGCCGCAGGGGTTTGAAAAGCTGTGGCCAACCATGCCCAAAGAGGTGATGGAAATGGCCTTTGGCCGCGGCATCAGCAAAGAAGGGCTGGATGCGAAAACCCGCCTGTTGCTGACGATTGCGGGAATGACAATGCAAGGCGCCCAAGCCGACAGCGCCCTACGCATGACCGTGCGCCACGCGCTAGAGGCGGGGGCCACAAAAGATGAAATTGCCGAAACCATCGCACAAATGTCGATGTTTGCCGGTATCCCTGCCATGACCCGCGCCATGTCGCTTGCGCGCGAGGCGATGGACGAAAAAGAGGACAAAACGAAATGAGCGTTGTTGCACTGGCTTTCTACCTCTTTGCAATCTGCGTGATTGCCGGCGGTCTGATGACCGTGATCAGCCGCAACCCGGTGCATTCGGTTTTGTGGCTTATTTTGGCTTTCCTATCCTCTGCAGGGCTGTTTGTGCTGCTTGGCGCCGAATTTGTGGCGATGCTGTTGATCATCGTCTATGTGGGCGCTGTGGCTGTGTTGTTCTTGTTTGTGGTGATGATGTTGGATGTCGATTTTGCCGAGCTAAAGGCAGAGATGGCCAAATACATGCCATTGGCGCTGCTGATCGGGCTGGTGCTGTTGATGCAATTTGGCATGGCCTATGGCAGCTGGGAAATTACCGACAGCGCCCGCGCGGCCCGTGGCGCTGTAACGCCTGACCAGCTGGAAAACACCGCTGCATTGGGCATGTTGCTCTATGATCAGTATTTTCTGGCCTTCCAGCTATCTGGCTTGATCTTGCTGGTTGCGATGATCGGGGCAATCGTGCTGACGCTGCGCCACCGCACCGATGTGAAGCGCCAAGATATTCTGGCCCAGATCTACCGTGATCCGGCCAAAGCGATGGAACTGCGCGACGTGAAGCCGGGGCAGGGCCTGTGACGCCTGACAGTAAAACGATGGGCGGCCCGGGGTGCTGGCGCCGCACCAGACCTGCAAAGACGATGGGACAGAAGAATGATCGGACTTGAGCATTACCTAACCGTGGCGGCGATGTTGTTCGTCATCGGGATTTTCGGGCTCTTCCTGAACCGGAAGAACGTGATCATCTTGTTGATGAGCATCGAGCTGATCTTGCTTTCGGTGAATATCAACTTGGTGGCGTTCTCAAGCTTTTTGGGCGATCTGGTGGGTCAGGTGTTCACGCTGTTCGTGCTGACCGTTGCCGCCGCCGAAGCGGCCATTGGCCTTGCCATCTTGGTCTGCTTCTTCCGCAATCGTGGCACAATTGACGTCGAAGACGTCAACGTGATGAAAGGCTAAGATCATGGCTCAGATCATTCTTTTCGCGCCCTTGATTGGCGCGCTTATCGCCGGTTTTGGCTGGCGTATGATCGGCGAAACCGCCGCGCAATGGGTGGCAACGGGGCTGTTGTTTTTGTCTTGCTTGCTGTCTTGGGTGGTGTTCTTGACGCTGGATGCCAGCGTTGTGCAGCAGATCCATATTCTAGATTTCATCCGCTCGGGCACGCTGGATACGGCTTGGGCCATCCGCCTAGACCGGCTTACCGCGATCATGCTGATCGTTGTCACCAGTGTTTCGGCCTTGGTGCATCTTTATAGCTTTGGCTACATGGCCCATGACGATAACTGGGGCCATCACGAGCATTATAAAGCGCGCTTTTTTGCGTATCTGTCGTTCTTCACCTTTGCCATGCTGATGCTGGTTACCTCTGATAACCTGGTGCAGATGTTCTTTGGCTGGGAGGGGGTTGGCGTGGCCTCGTACCTGCTGATTGGGTTTTATTACAAAAAGCCTTCGGCCAATGCGGCCGCGATCAAGGCGTTTGTGGTGAACCGGGTTGGCGATTTTGGCTTTGCCTTGGGTGTCTTTGGCCTGTTTTACCTGACCGACTCGATCGATTTTGACACGGTATTTGCCGCAGGCCCGCAGTTGGCGGACACGCAACTGGCGTTTTTGTGGGGCGAATGGAACGCGGCAAACCTGCTGGCGGTTTTGCTGTTCATCGGCGCGATGGGCAAATCGGCGCAGCTGATTTTGCACACATGGTTGCCCGACGCGATGGAAGGCCCAACACCGGTTTCGGCGCTTATTCACGCCGCAACCATGGTGACGGCGGGCGTGTTTTTGGTGTGCCGGATGTCGCCGCTTTATGAATACGCGCCCGAGGCGAAAACCTTTATCGTCTATCTGGGCGCCACAACGGCATTTTTTGCCGCCACCGTGGGCCTTGTGCAAAATGACATCAAACGCGTGATCGCCTATTCGACCTGCAGCCAGCTGGGCTATATGTTCGTGGCGGCGGGTGTTGGCGTGTATTCGGTGGCCATGTTCCACCTGCTGACGCATGCGTTTTTCAAAGCGATGCTGTTTTTGGGCGCAGGTTCGGTCATCCACGGGATGCATCACGAGCAAGATATGCGCAATTACGGCGGGCTGCGCAAAAAGCTGCCCTATACCTATTGGGCGATGATGATCGGCACGCTGGCCATTACCGGTGTGGGCATTCCGCTAACCTATATCGGGTTTGCTGGGTTCTTGTCGAAAGATGCCATCATCGAAAGCGCATGGGCGGGCACGCAAGGTGGCTATGCCTTCTGGATGTTGGTCATTGCTGCGCTCTTTACCAGTTTCTACAGCTGGCGCCTGATGTTCCTGACATTTTTTGGCACGCCGCGCGGCGACAAACATACCCATGAACATGCCCATGAAAGCCCCACCGTCATGCTGGTGCCTTTGGGTGTGCTGGCCATCGGGGCGGTTTTCGCAGGCATGGTGTGGAAGAAAGATTTCTTCGATCATGACGGCGTGACGAAATTCTTTGGCATGGCCCAGCACCACGCCAGTGAAACCGCGCATGCCACAGCCGCGGGCGGCGATGCCGCGCATGGGGGCACCACCAAACACGCCGACACTGGCACAGCTGGCACCCCCGGCCACGACGCTGCGGCGATGGCCCATGGCCAAGCCCCCCAAGGCGCAATTTTCATGGCCCCCGGCAACACCGTGATGGAGGATGCCCACCACGCGCCCAAATGGGTAAAGGTCAGCCCCTTTATTGCCATGTTGATCGGGTTTTTCGTGGCGCTTTGGTTTTACATCATCAACCCCGATATGCCCAAGCGTTTGGCCGAAACCCAACGCCCGCTGTATCTGTTCTTGTTGAACAAATGGTATTTCGATGAAATCTACGATTTCCTCTTTGTGCAGCCGGCCAAAAAGATTGGCGCCTTCCTGTGGAAGCGCGGCGATGGCGCGGTGATTGACGGGTCGATCAACGGGGTTGCGATGGGCGTTATTCCCTTCTTCACCCGTTTGGCTGGGCGCGCGCAATCTGGCTACATCTTTACTTATGCATTCTGGATGGTCATCGGCATTGCGGTGCTGGTGACGTGGATGTCGCTCACCGGGGGGGCGCACTAATGGACAACCTTCTTTCCATCGTCACCTTCATTCCGGCGCTGGCGGCCCTGATCTTGGCCGTGTTCCTGCGCGGCGAAGATGCCGCCTCGCAGCGCAATGCCAAATGGCTGGCGCTGCTGGCCACGGGGGCAACCTTTTTGGTGTCGTTGTTCATTTTGGCGCAGTTTGACCCGCAAAACACCGCGTTTCAGTTTGTGGAAGAACGCGAATGGCTGCTGGGCCTGAAATACCGCATGGGTGTGGATGGGATCAGCGTGCTGTTTGTTATGCTGACCACTTTCATGATGCCTTTGGTGATTGCCGCCAGCTGGGATGTAACCACGCGCGTCAAGGAATATATGATCGCCTTTTTGCTGCTGGAAACGCTGATGCTGGGCGTGTTCATGGCGTTGGATCTGGTGCTGTTTTACCTGTTCTTCGAGGCAGGGCTGATCCCGATGTTCCTGATTATTGGCATCTGGGGCGGTAAAAACCGTATCTATGCCTCGTTCAAATTCTTCCTCTACACCTTCCTTGGCTCGGTTTTGATGCTGGTGGCGATGGTGGCGATGTTTGCCGATGCGGGCACCACATGCATTGCCGCATGTGGGGGCGATGTGGCGCTGATGACGCATAGCTTTGCCAGTGGCGATATCAGCGTCTTGGGCGTGCATGTTGTGGGCGGTATGCAAACCCTGCTGTTTTTGGCCTTCTTCGCCAGTTTCGCTGTGAAAATGCCGATGTGGCCGGTGCATACATGGTTGCCAGATGCCCACGTTCAGGCCCCCACCGCGGGGTCGGTCGTGCTGGCGGCTATTTTGCTGAAAATGGGTGGCTACGGGTTTTTGCGCTTTTCGCTGCCGATGTTCCCCATCGGCGCCGAGGTGATGACGCCGCTGGTGTTGTGGATGTCGGCGATTGCGATTGTCTACACCTCGCTGGTGGCGCTGGTGCAAGAAGACATGAAAAAGCTGATCGCCTATTCGTCGGTGGCGCATATGGGCTATGTGACGATGGGCATTTTCGCCGCCAACCAACAAGGCATTGATGGCGCGATCTTTCAGATGCTGAGCCACGGCTTTATCTCGGGGGCGCTGTTTTTGTGCGTGGGCGTCATCTACGACCGCATGCACACCCGCGAGATTGATGCCTATGGTGGCTTGGTCAACCGCATGCCTGCCTATGCGCTGATCTTCATGTTCTTCACCATGGCGAATGTGGGCTTGCCGGGCACCTCGGGGTTTGTGGGTGAATTCCTGACATTGATGGGCATCTTCCAGGTCAATACCTGGGTGGCGGCCGTGGCGACATCGGGCGTGATTTTGTCGGCCGCTTATGCGCTGTGGCTGTATCGCCGTGTGGTGATGGGCGATCTGATCAAGGAAAGCCTGAAAGCCATCACAGACATGACCCGCCGCGAGCGCGCCATCTTTGCGCCATTGGTGGTGATGACCCTGCTGCTGGGTGTCTATCCCAGCTTGGTTACCGATATCATTGGCCCCTCGGTCGAGGCGCTGATCCAGAATTATGAAACGGCTTTGGGCGAGGGCGCACGCGCCGCCACCCAAGTGGCCGCATCCCACTAAGGAGCCGAAGACAATGATCCAGGCTGATCTGAATGTCATTTTGCCAGAGATCGTCATCAGCGTGTATGCGATGCTGGCGCTTTTGGGGGCGGTCTATACCGGTAAAGACCGGTTGAGCGGCGCGCTGACATGGCTGACCGCTGCTGTGATGGCGCTGGTGGCGATGTGGATCGCGCTGTCGGGGCAGGGCACCAATGTGGCCTTTGGCGGCATGTTCCACGACGATGGCTTTGCCCGTTTCGCCAAGGTGACCATCTTGCTAAGCGGCGCCGTGGTGCTGGTGATGAGCCAAGATTACATGGCCCGTCGCGGGCTGGCGCGCTTTGAATACCCGGTGCTGGTGGCCTTGGCCACGGTGGGTATGATGGTGATGGTCTCTGCTGGCGATCTGATAGCGCTTTACATGGGGTTAGAGCTGCAATCGTTGGCGCTGTATGTCATTGCCGCTTTCCGCCGCGACAGCGTGAAATCTACCGAAGCCGGTTTGAAATATTTCGTGCTGGGCGCGCTGTCATCTGGCTTGCTGCTGTATGGCGCCTCGCTGGTTTATGGTTTTGCCGGCACCACGCTGTTTAGCGGCATCATCGCCGCCGCCGGCGAGGGCTACACCCCGCTGGGCCTGCTGTTTGGCCTGTCGTTCATGGTGGCGGGCTTGGCGTTTAAAATTTCCGCTGTTCCCTTTCATATGTGGACACCCGATGTGTACGAGGGCGCCCCAACCCCAGTGACCGCGTTTTTTGCCACCGCGCCGAAAGTGGCGGCCATGGGGCTTTTTGCCCGTGTGCTGCACGATGCCTTTGGCGGTGTCAGCCATGACTGGGGCCAGATCATTGCGATGCTGTCGGTATTGTCGATGTTTTTGGGCGCCGTGGCGGCCATTGGGCAAACCAATATCAAGCGCCTGATGGCGTTTTCCTCGATTGCGCATATGGGCTACGCGATGATTGGTTTGGCCGCAGGCACCGCCCTGGGCGTGCAATCGATGCTGACCTATATGGCCATTTACGTCACCATGAATATCGGCACTTTTGCGTTCATTCTGGCGATGGAAAAAGATGGCCAACCGGTGACCGATATTTCCGCGCTGAACCTATATGCCAAACGCGAACCCGCGCGCGCGCTGGCGCTGCTGGTGCTGCTGTTCAGCTTGGCCGGTGTGCCACCTATGCTGGGCTTTTTTGCCAAGCTGGGCGTGTGGCAAGCCGCGCTAGAGGTGGATATGGTGTGGCTGGTTGTGGCCTCGGCCGTGGCATCGGCTATTGGTGCCTTTTACTATCTGCGGATCGTGTTCTTTATGTATTTCGGCGCCGAAGGTGAAACCTTGCAAACCGCGCGCGCGCCCGTGCTTTGGGTGTGCTTGATGGGCTCTGCCTTGGTTATGGTGGTGGGCGTGGTCAATATGTTTGGCCTAGAAAGCGTGGCCGCTGCGGCCGCTGCGACGCTTGTCAACTAAGGCACATATCGGCAAACGGCTTTTGCGGCTCCCGTATTGGGGGCCGCACGCGTTTGCGGGGGTGGCGTGATGGGTTGGCCTGAACAGTATGCACGCGTGATATTGCCCGAGATCGACAGCACCAATGCCGAAGGCCTGCGCCGCGCGCCGGAAATGGCAGGGCCGACATGGGTGTTTGCCCATCGCCAGACCCGTGGCCGCGGCCGCCGTGGCCGCGCTTGGGCTGACCCTGTGGGAAATTTCGCCGCCAGCCTTGTGCTGCGCCCCGCCGGTGGGCCTGAACATGCGGCGCTTTATTCTTTTGTTGCCTCGCTTGCGCTGTGCGAGGCCTGCAGCGCGCTGACGTGCGAGCCATCGCGGTTTTCGCTGAAATGGCCAAATGACGTGCTGTTGGATGGCGGCAAATTGGCGGGCATTTTGCTGGAAAGCACCGGCAGTGCGCGCGATGGGCTGACCTTGGTTATTGGCATTGGGGTAAACTTGGCCCATGCCCCCGAGGGTAAACAGCTAGAAGGCGGGGCGCTGCGCTCGGTGGCTTTGGCGGCGCAAACTGGCCTGCTGATACCCGCCGAGGCGTTTTTGACCACATTGGCACAGCATTTTGCCGCGTTAGACCGGCAATTTCAGCAGGCAGGCTTTGCGCCCATACGCAGGGCATGGCTGCAACGTGCGGCACGGTTGGGCGATGTGATCACCGCCCGCACCATGCGCGATAGTTTCACAGGCACTTTTGAAACCATTGACGACACTGGAAACTTGGTTCTTCACACGGCACAAGGGCGGCAGGCCATCGCTGCGGCCGATGTTTTCTGGGAAGGGGGCTGACAATGCTTCTGGCAATTGATTGTGGCAACACCAACACGGTGTTTTCTATTTGGGATGGGGAAAAATGGTTGTGCACGCTGCGCACCTCTACCCATCATGGGCGCACGGCGGATGCCTATTTTACGTGGTTCACCACATTGGTGCAGCATTACGGGATCGATGCCGATATCACCGATGTGGTGATCGCATCGACAGTGCCGCGCGTGGTGTGGAACCTGCGGGTATTTGCCGACAGGTTTTTCAATTGCCGCCCCCTGGTGGTGGGCAAGCCGGAATGCCTGCTGCCCCATATCCCGCGGGTAGACCCGGGCACCCAAGTGGGCCCCGACCGGCTGGCCAACGCGGCGGGCGCGTTTGACCGCCATGGCGGCAATGTGGTTGTGGTGGATTTTGGCACGGCCACCAATTTCGACGTGGTTGCCGCCGATGGCGCCTATGTGGGGGGGGTGATTGCCCCGGGCGTGAACCTAAGCCTAGAGGCGATGCATATGGGGGCTGCGGCCCTGCCACATGTAGATATCAGCCAGCCCGAGCGGATTATTGGCACAAATACCGTGGCTTGCATTCAATCTGGGGTTTTTTGGGGGTATATCGGCCTAATCGAAGGTATTACCTCGCGTATCAAGGCTGAATATGGCAAGCCGATGAAAGTGATCGGCACAGGCGGTTTGGCGCCGCTTTTCGCGCAGGCACAAAGCCTGTTTGACACAATCGAAGACGATCTGACCATGCATGGGCTGACCGTTATTCATAACTATAATAAGGAACACGCACAGCAATGAGCAGCGCGCGCTTGATCTATCTTCCCCTCGGCGGTGCCGGTGAAATCGGGATGAATTGTTACGTCTACGGCTATGGCCCACAAGATCAGGAGCGTCTGATCGTGGTGGATCTGGGGGTGACGTTTCCCGATATGGACGGCACACCGGGGGTGGATTTGATCCTGCCCGATGTTGCATGGCTAGAGGCGCGAAAGACGCAAATCGAAGCGGTGTTTATCACCCATGCCCACGAAGACCATTTGGGCGCAGTGGGCCATTTGTTCGAACGTCTGGGCGCCCCTACGGTATATGCCCGCGCCTTTACCGCGCATTTGGCGCGTCAAAAGCTGGGCGAATACGGGTTTTCGGACAAGGTGGTGAAAACCGTGTCGGCATGGCCCGAAACGGTAAAAGCTGGGCCGTTTACGGTGGGTTTTTTGCCCATTAGCCATTCGATCCCCGAATCCAGCGGCCTTGTGATCGACAGCCCCGATGGGCGCATCGTGCATACGGGCGACTTCAAACTTGATCGCGCGCCCATCGTGGGCGAGGCGTGGGACCCCGAGCTGTGGGGCGCGGTGGCGGCGCATGGCGTGAAGGCGCTGGTGTGCGATTCGACCAATGTATTCTCGCCCGAGCCGGGGCGCTCGGAATCAAGCATTGGCGGCGATATCGAAACCCTGATCGCAGATGCGCGCGGCATGGTGGTGGCCACAACATTTGCCAGCAACGTGGCGCGCCTGAAAACCTTGGCCGAGGCGGGTCAGCGCGCCGGGCGTTCGGTTTGCTTGATGGGGCGCGCGATGCGCCGCATGATCGAGGCGGCTGTGGCCACAGGCGTGTTGAAAGATTTCCCAAGCGTGATTTCGCCCGAAGATGTGGGCCACTTGCCGCGGGAAAACGTGATGCTGCTGGTCACGGGCAGCCAAGGCGAACGCCGTGCTGCCAGTGCGCAGCTGGCCAATGGCAAATACCAAGGTGTCAGCCTGAAAGACGGCGATTTGTTTCTGTTTTCCTCGAAAACCATTCCGGGTAACGAACGCGGTGTGATCCGCATTATGAACCAATTGTCGGAAATGGGCGTAGATGTGGTGGATGACAACAGCGGGCGCTACCATGTTTCAGGCCATGCCAACCGCCCCGATCTGGACCAGATGCACAAGCTGATGAAGCCGCAAACCGTGGTGCCCATGCATGGCGAACATCGCCATTTGCGCGCCCACACCCGGCTGGCGGCCGAGAATGGCTGCCAATCGATTTTGGCGGTGAACGGGATGATTGTGAACCTGTCTGGCAATGCCCCCAGTGTGGCAGGCTATGTGGAAACCGGGCGCACCTATCTGGATGGATCGGTGCAGGTGGGGGCGCTGGATGGCATTGTGCGTGACCGTCTGCGCATGGCGCTGAACGGGCATATCATGGTGTCGGTGATCTTGGACGAAGACAACGAACCCTTGGGCGAACCATGGTGCGAGATTCGCGGGCTGGCAGAAACTGGGCGATCAAAAGCGCCGTTGGTAGATGTGCTGGAAGAAGATCTTGATCAATACATGCGCCGGGCGGGTGCCAAGGTGCTGGCAGATGATGACAAGCTGGAAGATGGTTTGAAAAAGATCACGCGGCAATCGACCCAAGATGAGATTGGCAAAAAGCCCGAGGTAACCGTGGTGATCAGCCGCCTGTCCTAAGCGATCCAGATATGGATAAATCGCAAAAAGCCCCGCGTGATGCGGGGCTTTTTGTTTGTTTCTAGTGTCTTACGGGATTACCCGGTGCGGCGCTGGTCAAAGCTGAGCGCAATAAAGCCCGGCAGATGATCGCCCATGCCGACGATTTTGTGATCGTCACGCCGGCCACGGTCATTGCGTTCGCCACGGTCGCGGCCACGGTTGTTTTTGTCTGCGTGGCCACGTTCGGAATGGCGGGGGTGTGGTTTTGCCTCGGCTTCAGGGTCGGGCTGGGGCTGTGCAGGGGGCTGTGCCATTGCGGGGGGGGCGGTGTCTTGCACCTGTGGCTTTGCCGCCTCGTCGCGGTTGCGCCCACGCCCACCCCGGCTGCGGGGTTTGCGCGCCTCACGCGGTGCTTTTTGCGATTTATCCATATCTGGATCGCGTAGGACAGGCGGCTGATCACCACGGTTACCTCGGGCTTTTTGCCAATCTCATCTTGGGTGGATTGCCGCGTGA
>Ga0181591_10003720_pt1 | contig 13310 bp, 18 predicted proteins | sample 071ome_33_FD_133757 | JGI IMG/M metagenome (GOLD analysis project Ga0181591, IMG submission 133757) | Coastal salt marsh microbial communities from the Groves Creek Marsh, Skidaway Island, Georgia - 071412AT metaG (megahit assembly) | ecosystem: Environmental > Aquatic > Marine > Intertidal...
CAAGTCGATTGGCGTGCGGTATTGCGCGAGTTCATAACGTCCACATGTTCGGGTAGCGATTACTCAACGTGGCGTCGTCCAAACCGTCGATACATATCGTCTGGCTACTATCTACCTAGTGGCATATCCGAACGTGTTGAAGAACTTGTTATTGCTATCGACACTTCTGGTTCTATCGGACAACGCGAACTGACTACCTTCTTATCCGAGGTCAAGTCTGTGTGTGAGACTGTGCGCCCGCAACGTGTGCGTTTGTTGTATTGGGATACACAAGTTAGGGGTGACGAGACATACACCACCGATATGCTCAACACATTAGCTAAGTCTACCAAACCCGCTGGCGGTGGCGGCACTGACATAGCTTGTGTCCCCGCGTATCTCACTGAGCACAAGATCAATGCCCAAGCTGCGATTGTACTGACTGACGGATACCTCGGCGGTTCATGGGGTACGTGGTCAATGCCCGTCCTGTGGTGCATACTGGACAACGAACGCGCCAAGCCTGACTGTGGCAAAACCGTACATGTTAAGAAGAGGGAGATATAAAAAGCCGCCCTACAAATAGAAGTCTATTAGGGGACAGGAATTATCATAAAAAATAAACGTAATAATATAAATTACTTACTACTGTCATATGGCGGAGAGTTAGGTAAGGGAGATACAGATAACATGTTAGAAAGTTTAGCTTGCTTGGCGATGGCTATCTACTTCGAGGCTCGGTCTGAGCCGATAGCGGGGCAGCTTGCTGTCGCACAAGTTATTCTCAACCGCACAACGTCTAGCCGATTTCCCAACACACCATGCGAAGTTGTGAAACAAGGACCGCTACGTAATGGCCAACCTGTTAGACACAAATGTCAATTCAGCTTTTGGTGTGACGGTAAGAAAGAGACCGTACGTAATCACAATGCGTGGCAAACAGCGGAGGAAGTTGCACGCGCTGCAATGATTGCGCCCATAGATATTACTGAGGGCGCTACTTTCTATCATACGCCGGACGTGTCACCAGCATGGCGACATACCAAGGATTTAACCATACAAATTGGTCAACATGTTTTTTATAAGGAGAGATAGTTATGACAATGGAACGTAAAGATCGCTACGAGCAAGAGCTACGCCGTGCAGAGCATTGGCCTACTGCAGTGTCCATAGTATCCGAAGCCGTATCTCGTGAGCGTATGCGCTTGATGTCCGAGGGTATGGAGGATAACCCCGAAGCCTATGTTAAATCCGCTGCGTTACAGACTGCGTGGGAACGTATACTTCGCGGCTAATAAATAACAAGTTAACTGGAGAACGACAAATGTACCCATATCAAAAAGTTAGTAATCTTACCGAAGCACCGGAGGAGGTACTCGAAGCACTTAAGGTGAAAGATGTAGTGTTTCCGTTACTACGTACGTTCCGATGCAAAGTCGGTGTGCGTACAGATACATTCACGAATAACTTTGTTCGTGGTGTAACGATTACACACCGACCTGAAGACCAAGTCCGATTGTTCTTGTATCAAGAGGATTGCCCTCTGGCGTTCGGGTTTCTTGACTATGGTAGACCTATGCAGCGTTCAAATACAGAGATGTTTTATATAAGCTCTCCCAAAATACAAAACGGACGCTACGCTTGGCACTCAGTGCAGCACCATTACGCTATGGCCAAAGATGCAGATAAGATATTGAAGAAAGCTCAACGGTATTTGCGTCTACTCAAACCAGAAGATGTGGCTGGGTTCTTCTGGTATGATAAGGTTATGTCAAATTTTAACCACGAGGATTACGTGAAGCGCTCTGATCTTCGCAATGCTAGACAACTTATATCTGGGCAAGATGAAGTTGTTGCGGAGATAGAACACCTTTACAGGTCTGGGCATACTTTCCTTAGCCCTAAACTGGCGAAGAATATAGCGTCCTTAGTCGAGCTGACTGATGAGTTAGCGTTACCTGAGAACAAGCGCAGTGGACGGGCCATGTACGTATATCTCCGCAAGGATGGTATGATAGACGCAGTGGGGTTCGACGCCGCGTGCTACAATAGGTTGGATAATGTCGTCATACCAACGGAGTTACCTGACGAAGTTGTTCGTAAAGTTACAGCACTTACTATGTGTAAAGATGGCCAACATGTTAATGGTGTAGGCACGCGCGTAGCTGACAACTGCTTCTATGTGTACGCATAACGTCCAGTGTGATGTAGTTCATCGCGTTATCTTTGATAACGATACCAAAAAGTGTTATATAAATACGTTTGGTATGCAGAGCATTGATACACCGCACCGAAAGGTGTATGATGATGCCAATGCTCTGCCGATGTGGATGCAGAAACGTATCGCTTTACTGATGCTACTGAAAGAACCCTACGGAGAAGAGGTTCAAGGTATTGGTCGGCGGATATCGGATACAGTCTTTTGGCTGTATGAATAACGGGAGAACAGTATGAATATATTTTACATAGATAAGAGACCTATAAATGCGGCTCGCGCACACTGCGATCAGCACTGCGTGAAAATGATATTGGAGACCGCACAACTTCTTAGTACGGCGCATCGTGAACTAGATGGCGATGAGTATGCTGATGCGCGAGGATTGTATAAAGCCACCCACAAGAACCATCCAAGTGCTATCTGGGTACGTGAAGGGCAGGAGAACTACCGTTGGGCGTACCTTCTACTTGTTGAACTGTGTATCGAATATGGATACCGTTACGGCAAGACCCACAAAACAGAACGTATGGGGCTGCTGGACGCGCTTAGAGTAGTACCAGCTAACATATCAGCCGATACTCCATTCACTGATCCGCCGCAATGTTTCGGTGAGGGTAATGACCACCTGAAGGGTGACGATACGGTGGAGGCTTACCGCCGTTATTATCTGAGCAAAGCTAACACCATGAAGAAGCCGCCGCGTTGGCGGCATACCGAACCACCAGCTTGGTGGAATGTTAGTCACTGACTAACAATGTGAAACCAGTTACCACGGAGAGATATATGACCCCTGAGGGTAAAGTTAAAAAAGTTGTTGTCGATCAGCTAAAAGATTTGGGAGCGTATTATTTTTTCCCCATGACAGGGGGGTACGGTAAGAGCGGTGTACCTGACATTGTAGGATGCTACATGGGAAGGTTTTTTGGTATCGAGTGTAAAGCCGGTAAAAATAAGCCTACCGCATTACAGGCAAAGAACTTAGCCGACATCGGTAAAGTGGGTGGTCTCTCCTTGGTAATAAACGAGGAAAACGCGCGGGAGGTGCGCGATAAACTTCTGGATATAACTAGGCTGTAGGAGAACCTATGAAATCTAACCGAAAAGAAAAGATGTTAAACGCAGCATCGTTGTGTGACATCGCTAGAAGCACCGCGCCTTGGTATTCACCGATGCGTTTGTTTTTTATTTTGGGGGCAAAGTATGCCCGTTTCCGGGCACGTAACCTATGAGCAAGGAGTTAAATGGTATGAGAGATGTGCTTTCATTTTTCAATTGGTTCTTTGGTAGACATCCTAAAGGGGATCAAACTCCCCACTTACCTTGGGAACTACCGCGCGGTGCGGTTCACGTATGGAAATACTGTCGTGCCGACAAACATACGGGCAGGGATATTTTCTGTCCTGAATGTAATGCGCCGAGTACGGTGTTTCATTTCGGATGGTCTGCATTGCAGTGTGGTAACTGCGGGGACATGACCGATAAATATGATTGGTTTGCAGTACGTACTGAGGAAGAAGTTAAACGTAGCAAAGGGAAGAAAAATAAATGAGTGAACAACTGGAGCTTCCGTTCGACCCACCACTAGACCGTACGTTATTACGTGCGGAAGTATTACGCACCGCCGAGCAGTACGTAACTAAGGACCGCGCCGCTACACATGGTAATATGGAGGATAACTTCTCAACCATAGCTGAGTATTGGTCTACGCATCTTGGTGTTGCAATAAACGCCGTTGACGTATCTGTAATGATGACGTTGTTGAAGGTGGCGCGCATTAAGAGCGGTAAAGATAACCTCGACAATTATATCGACGGGGCAGGCTATCTAGCTTGTGGTGGTGAACTATCGCAGCGAGATTGATGTTATGGATTTAATAACTTTAGACTTCGAGACTTATTACGATAAGGAGTATTCCCTCTCGAAGATGACAACTGAGGAGTACATTCGAGACCCACGCTTTGAAGTTATCGGTGTGGGTATAAAGGTAAATAACAACGCAACGGAGTGGGCTAGTGGAACCAGAGAAGAACTTAAGGATTACCTCGATAGCTTTAACTGGAAAGAAGCTATGGTACTTGCTCATAACACTATGTTTGATGGTGCCATTCTGTCTTGGATTTTTAATATCATTCCTCGCATGTTTGCCGATACTCTTTGTATGTCCCGTGCTATTCATGGGGTGGAAGATGGTGCAAGTCTCCGGGCGGTGTCTGAGCGGTACGGTATCGGAGTTAAGGGTACGGAAGTTGTCAAAGCGTTGGGAAAACACCGAACCGACTTCACCGACGCCGAATTGGATAGATACGGCGACTATTGCCTCAACGATGTCGAACTTACAAGGACGCTGTTTGACATCTTCCTCCGTAAAGGGTTCCCGAAGACTGAACTGAAGTTAATCGACCTTACGCTTAGGATGTTTGTAGATCCAGTATTGGACTTAGATGTTGGGCTGCTTGAGCAGCACATAGAGGACATACGGGAACGTAAGGACCAATTACTGGAAAGCTCTGGGGTATCTAAAGAAGACCTGATGAGCAATCCTAAGTTTGCGGGTGTACTAACAAGTTTGGGGGTACTTCCCCCTATGAAGGTCAGCCCTACTACAGGTAAAGAGACGTTCGCCTTTGCTAAATCCGATGAGGCGTTTGTCGCGCTGCAGGACCATGAGGATGACCGTGTGCAAGCCGTAGTTGCTGCAAGGCTCGGCACTAAAAGTACATTAGAAGAAACTAGAACTCAGCGATTTATAGATATAGGTAAGCGAGGAACTCTACCTGTACCTGTTAGATATTATGCAGCGCACACTGGGCGTTGGGGCGGTGATGATAAAATCAACCTTCAGAATCTCCCTAGTCGTGGAGCTGGAGGAAAGAAGTTAAAGTCAAGTATACTAGCACCAGCAGGTTATTCCCTTATCAACGCTGACTCATCGCAAATCGAAGCTCGTGTGCTGGCATGGCTAGCCGAACAAAAAGATCTGGTTAAGGCGTTCACTGATAAAAAAGATGTTTATAAGCAAATGGCTTCCCGTATCTACGGAGTTGATGAAGAAGATGTAACAGCCAGCCAACGATTTGTTGGTAAGACAACTATCCTCGGTGCAGGGTATGGCATGGGTGCCGTTAGATTTAAGGATCAGCTTCGTAACTTCGGTGTCGATATGGAGTTGGGTGAGGCGCGACGGGTCATAAACGTCTACCGTGAAACGAACTGGCGAATAAACCAACTGTGGCGTGAGGCACAAGTTAGCTTACAGAACATGGTTAACGGGGACGCAATGTCTTTCGGTATTGGTAACTTGTTAGCTATGGATGTGAAAGAGAGCGGTATCATGCTGCCCTCTGGATTACTTATTCGCTACAAGGATGTACGGTACGAGCAAACCGATACTGGATTGGAATTTAATTACAAAACTAGACGAGGCCGAACCCGTATCTATGGCGGGAAGATTATAGAGAACGTATGCCAAGCCCTCGCACGGTGCATCATTGGCCATCAAATGCTAGAAGTTTCCAAGCGTTATAGAATTGTGTTGACAGTACATGACTCTATCGTGTGTTGTGTACCTGACGAAGAAGTTAATGAAGCCAAGCATTTCGTCGAGGACTGCATGCGAAAAGTACCCGAATGGGCACATGGACTGCCCGTCGATTGTGAGGCTGGCGTTGGCAAATCTTATGGAGAATGTGAATGACAGTAATAACACAAAAAGATGTTGATAGGGTAGTAGTGGCCAACCCTCTACTGACAGCGAAAGGTTTTGGGCATGGGTTTAAACGGACTAAACCCGAATACGTACCCGCTCGTATAAGTGTAAAAGAGGTGCAGGGCGCTGTTGATTGGCTTGAAAAGGCTGACCGTATCAAATCGTTTAATACAACCTTTTCTAGTTATGGTTTAAAACACATGGCGGAAAAAACTGCCAAAGGTAAGTATATATCTAACGGCGCTTTTATAGCAGCAGCTTACGTTCTTGGTTTTGAAGTTAGGCGTATCAAAGACGGTCCAAACGCCCATATAAACATATCTGGCAGGTGGCTTAATAAAGTAAGCCCCGAGGTTGTGGTATGACAAAAGTATGGCCGTGGTCATTCAGTAAGATCAAGGCGTTTGAGCAATGCCCCAAACAGTTTTACCACGAGAAAATACTCAAAGAATATCCATTCGTTGAGACGGAAGCTATCCGATATGGAAGCGCGTTCCACAAAGCTGCCGAAGATTTCATTAAGGAAGATACACCCCTACCTGAGAAGTTTAGCTACGCCGAAGATGTTTTGGTCAGCCTAAACAGTAAGCGTGGCGTGAAGCTGTGTGAAAAGAAGATGGGTGTGACTGAGAACTTAGATCCGTGCGACTTCTATGCGAAAGACGTATGGTTCCGTGGCATCGCTGACTTGCTAATCATTGATACGTTGGGCGAACTTGCCTGGGTCATAGACTACAAGACAGGTAAGTCAGCCAAGTATGCTGACAAGGGACAGTTAGAATTGATGGCCCTCACGGTGTTCGCGCATTTTCCCGAAATTAAAAAGGTCAAGGCGGGTCTGGTATTCGTAGTTAGTAACGAACTTATTAAGGACAGCTATGCCGATTTTGACAAAGCTAGGCTTTGGAAAAAGTGGTTAACCAAGTATGAAGGTATGAAGGCCGCTGCCGATAATGATGTTTGGAATCCACGACCAAGTGGCTTATGTAAGCGGCACTGTCCTGTTACTGTCTGTGCCCATAACGGAGATAACTAATGCCTTACACTAAGAAGCCTAGACCCTACAAAAAAGAATACGAGCAGCAAAAGAAACGTGGTGAACATGCGGATCGCATGGAGCGGCAACGCGCCCGCCGTAAGATGGATAGAACTAGCAAAGATGCTAACCGTAACGGTGTAGCTGATAAACGTGAAGGCAAAGACATCGCGCACAAAAAGCCACTATCCCGTGGTGGGACTAACAAGGATGGCTACAGGGTGCAAAACCGTAGTCGAAACCGCGCCGCTGGTGGCGCACTAAGCAAGGGGAAGAAGAAATAAATCATGTCAGAGTTAATGATGAAAGCTGTTGAGATGGCGGAAGAGGGTAGAAGTTTAGAAGAGATAGCCGATACTCTCGGTACGACAAAGCGGGTAGTTACTACCTCAATGTGGCGAGAGCTTAAACGGACTAAGCGTAAACACGTTAGGCTGTTCCTTACCGATAAAACCTACGACATATTGAAAGAAGAAGCTGACGCTCGTGGCCTAGAAGTTGCGGGGATAATACGGACACTAATTTCAAAACACATACGTGAGCAAAAATGATACCTAAAAGGAGAACGGTATGCAGGTTGTCGATAACAAGGCGCTGTTATTGCGACTTAAAAATCCGCAGAAGGTAACTACAGTAATACCTAAAAGTCGTGAGGTAGATAACAATTCTGTACTAGTTAACTGGGGTATATCAGAAGCGCACACGTTGCGTGGTATGAATATATCCGCACCTTCTCCCATACAAGGCCGTTACGATTGGCCGGGACAGTACAAACCATATGACCACCAAAGGACTACCGCTGAGTTCTTAACGCTACATAAACGAGCGTTCTGCTTTAACGAACAAGGCACGGGCAAAACCGCCTCGGCTATCTGGGCATCCGACTTCCTGATGAAGCAAGGACAGGTGAATAGAGTGCTAGTTATATGCCCGTTGTCGATTATGGATTCGGCGTGGCGCAATGATCTTTTCAGTTTTGCCATGCACCGCACAGTGGACGTTGCCTATGGTGCTAAGGAGAAACGTAAGAAAATAATCCAACAGGGTTCCGAGTACGTAATTATAAATTACGACGGTGTAGAGATTGTTCTGGATGAGATATTAGCCGGAGGTTTCGACTGCATAATCGTGGACGAGGCCACGCACTACAAAAATGCGCAGACAAAACGCTGGAAAACCTTGTTCAGATTGATAAATGAAGACACTTGGTTGTGGCTTATGACAGGGACACCCGCAGCACAATCACCGCTGGATGCGTATGGCATAGCCAAACTTGTTAATCCTAAAGCTGTACCTCGGTTCTTCGGATCGTTCCGCGATCAAGTTATGCGTAGGGTTACACAATTCAAATGGGTGCCAAGACTAGACGCTACCGATACCGTTCACAGAGTACTACAGCCAGCTATACGCTATACAAAAGACGAATGTTTAGATCTTCCAGACATGGTATACACCAAGCGTGAGGTAGAGCTAACTCGTCAACAACAGAAGTATTACAAGGAGCTGAAGAACAAACTCATTCTGCAGGCGGCTGGCGAGGAAGTTACAGCACCTAACGCTGCAATTAACATGAGCAAGCTACTCCAAATATCCTCAGGCGCTGTCTATACGGATGGCGGTGAAAGCTTAGAGTTCGATATAAAACATAGATACCGAGTACTACTAGAGGTCATAAACGAGAGCAGTAAGAAGGTGCTGGTGTTCGTCCCTTTCCGCCACACGATAAACATATTAGCGGAAAAGTTAGAAGCTGACGGAATCACAACCGGCATTATCAATGGTGACGTTAGTGCGCCGAAGCGTACGGAGATATTCAAAGCATTTCAAACTACCGATAACCCCCACGTATTAGTTATTCAGCCACAGGCAGCGGCGCATGGTGTTACCCTAACTGCTGCGAATACAGTGGTGTGGTGGGGACCAACAAGTTCATTAGAAACTTACGCGCAGGCTAACGCCCGTGTTCATAGATCGGGGCAGGATCACAAATGTACCGTTGTACAGTTGCAAGGATCTCCCGTAGAAAAACGTGTTTACGCATTACTAGATAGTAGAATAGACGTACACACACAAATCTTAGACTTATACAAAGAATTGCTTGACTAGAGTATCTCCTGCCATTACATTACAATTCCCAACAAAATGTTGGTGCTACGACAGGGGAACGACATGAGTGAAGATAAAGGGTTAGCGGAAAAGCTGACCAGCGTATACATCAAGATACGCGACCGACGCGCCCAGCTACAAAAGCAATTCAAAGAAGAAGATGATAAGCTCACTGAGCAGCTTGATAAGGTCAAGCGAGGGCTGCTTGATTTCTGTGAAGAGCAAGGTTTGGATAGCGTTAAAACTCCTGCGGGGCTGTTCTATAGATCGGTTAAGACGCGATACTGGACGAACGATTGGGAAGAAATGCACAAGTTTGTGCTTGAGCATGAGGTTCCTGAGTTCTACGAGAAACGTCTTAATCAGGCAAATGTCCGACAGTTCTTAGAGGAAAACCCTAACTTACTACCGAAGGGACTAAACGTAGATTCGGAGTACACAATCACTGTGAGAAAGAAATGAGTGAACCCTTTATTCCCATAGAAAAGCTAGCAGAGCATTTCGCCGTTTCCGTATCTACAATACGTTCGTGGGTTCGGAGGGGAGACATTCCTTCAAACACCTATATCAAAGTAGGCAATACTTATAGGTTCTCCAAGGAGGATGTTTCCGCTGCACTACTTAGTCGGGGACTAGATAATCAGCAACCCGTTAGTGTTAATGCCGAGAGTGTGTCGGCAGTAGTAGAAGAGCCACTATCAGAAGTGGATTTAGACGATTTAGATAACGACATGTAAGGGGGAAACCTATGTCAGAAGTAACTCTTTTTAAAGATAATGCTCTTGTAAACAGCGATCTGTATAAATCTTTACAGGACATAAATGATAACTTGTTAGGTGGTTCTTCTGGAACCGTAACGCGCCGTCGAATTAGTTTAAAAGGCGGTCGTTTTCGTGAGATGGTTAACGGTGAGGAGCAGTCAGTATCTCCTGAGAGCAGCATAAATGTTGTTATCGTTGGTGCAGCGAAGTTAGCACGTACTTATTATGCTGGCGCATACGATCCTCAAACGCCCTCTGGCCCAACTTGTTGGTCTGCAGATACACAAGCACCAGCCCAAGAAGTTCCTGATGAGCAAAAGCAGTCGGCTCGGTGCATGGATTGCCCTATGAATATCAGAGGGTCAGGTCAAGGGGACTCTCGCGCGTGCCGCTTCTCTCAGAGATTGGCCGTAGTATTGGAAGGACAGTTCGATAAAATATATCAGCTACAGCTTCCAGCTACGTCGATTTTTGGTAGTGCCACAGAAGGTAAGATGCCGATGCAGGCTTATGCACGGTTCCTTGCTGCACACGACACTCCAGCTATCGCCATCGTGACTAACATTAGGTTCGACGACAATAGCAGTACACCTAAGTTGTTGTTCAAAGCTGTTAGACCTCTTGATGAGAACGAGCTTAAAGCTGCGGTAGAATTAAAAACACATCCAGATACGGAGATGGCTTTGGCGCTCACCGTTGCCCAGACTGATAAAGCCGAAGCTCCAGCAGCGCCGAAACCTGCACCCAAGGCAAAACCTGCTGGTTTGTTTGCTAGTAATCCTGAACCAGAGGAAGTGGTTGAGGAACCGAAAAAGGTCGTTAAGAAAGCCGCCGCTGCCCCGGCCAGTAATAGCGATCTAAGTGAGATAATCGAGAATTGGGACGACTAATCTCGTTACTCTCACAGTGTTGTGGCGGGGGGTTTTGCGCAATTTCCCTCCGCCACGACGCGACGTTACAAGGGCGGAAGTATGTATACAAAAACATTTTTAGAAAAGCTGTTAAGCAGTGAGGGGAACTATTGCGTATTTGCGGCTAAATCCAGTGAAGATAGGCGCGTACAAAAGTTCTATACATCTATTGACGAAGTTGTTGATGCCTCAGAGGATTTCGATAGGGATGGGTTTGATGTTTATTTCGGTCTGGCTACATTCACGGATGACCAGTCTCGCCGAATAAATAATGTAAAACATATTAAATCTTTCTTCCTTGACCTAGATTGTGGGCCAAGCAAAGATTTCCCTACACAGGATCACGCACTCTCGGAATTACAAAAGTTCTGTAAGACTAACAAACTACCGAAACCAATGCTGGTTAACTCAGGTAGGGGCATACATGTTTACTGGCCACTTAAAGAGCCAGTGTGTTACGCAGATTGGCTACCCGTAGCGACACGCCTAAAGAAGTTATGTGCAGAGCAAAGTTTTGCTGCTGATCCAGCTATAACGGCAGATGCCGCACGTATTCTTAGGGTCCCAAACACACATAACAATAAAGGTGGAGAACCTAAACCCGTAGCAGTTCTCGGTTTAGAAGCACCGGACCCATTAGATTTCGATGATTTCTCAGCCCTGCTTGGCGGCGATATGATACCAGTTCCAACGGTATACACGCCTATGGAGCTGGACGAGACTACGCGAAGGCTACTAGGCAACCAAGAAAATTATTTCAAAGATATTATGGTTAAGACCTTCCAAGGTAAAGGCTGCGAACAACTTAAACATATAATGGTAGACCAAGAGTCTATGTCGGAACCGTTGTGGCGTGCAGGGCTGTCAGTGGCTAAGTTCTGCACCGATGCTAACACGGCTATAAAGAAGTTATCCGAAAGACATCCGGGGTATGATCCTGAGGAGACACGCAAGAAAGTCTCACTTATTAAGGGTCCGTATACTTGCGTTAAGTTTGACGAGTTCAATCCGGGTATATGCACGGGGTGCCCCAACTGGGGTAAGGTAAAATCTCCTATCTCGCTGGGACAAAAGTTACGCGAGGCAGAAGTCTCGGAAGATGGTAACTACGTGGACACTGAAGAGGTCGAACAAGACCCTATGATGCCTGTGCACGTCATACCAGAGTTCCCAAAACCCTACATCCGAGGGGCAAATGGGGGCGTATACCGCAGAGATGTTAGCCCTGAGGGGGGAGTAGATGAGAAACTTATTTATAGGAACGACATCTATCTGACCAAACGAATACGAGATCCAGTGCTGAAAGATTGCGTGGTTTGTAAAATACATCTTCGTAAGGACGGTGTTAGAGAATTTGTTATGCCTATGTCTTCGGTTACGTCTAGGGATGAGTTCCGAAAGCATATGTCCAGTGAAGGGGTAACACTAAATGGGATGCAAGAACTTATGACATACATCTTATCGTGGGTTGATAAACTGCAGGATACTACCGAAGCAGAGGATGCTCATATCCAGTTCGGTTGGACTGATGACATGAAAGAGTTCATCCTCGGTAAGCGTAAGATACTAGCAGATAGAGTAGAAAGTAACCCAGCTAGTACTCAAACTGCCGTTTACATGCCCTTTTTTGAGCCTAAAGGAACTTATGAAGAGTGGCGTGAAAATATTAAATTATGGGATGATCCCAAGTTTGTTGTACAGCAATTCGGCTTAGGTATTGGGTTTGGCAGTCCTCTGGTGCAGTTTCTATCACAGCATTGTGCCACGTTCCTGTTCTACAGCCATACTTCTGGACTTGGTAAGAGCCTTATACAGTATGCAGGGGCGGGTATATGGGGACATCCTGAGTCGCTGGTGACTAAAGCTGCAGACACACTTAACTTCTTATTTAACAGAGCCGAAGTTTACCACAGCATACCTTTCGGTGTTGATGAGATGACTAACGAACACGCGAAAGTCACCTCAGATTTTATATACCAGACAACTAGTGGTCAGCAGAAAGGGCGCATGACAGCAAACGCTAACGTCGAGCGCGTGCAAGGTAGACCGTGGCACCTACTTATGACCCTATCTTCTAACGACAGTATCCTAGAGAAGTTAAACTCACTTAAAGCTGCTCCTCAGGCGGAAGCCCAGCGCATCATAGAGTGCATGGTCGAACCAATATTCGATAAGGAGCGGGACAAACCCATAACAGATCCCTTTGAGGCGTCGATTAAGAATTGTTACGGCCACGCTGGCGTGCCTTATATCCAATACATACTGCAGAACATGGATGAATGTAGAGAGATTGTACTGGAGACGCAGCGGCGTGTAGACCGTAAGGCGGGACTAACAAACAAAAACCGTTTCTGGTCTTCGGGTATATCTTGTGCGCTTGCAGGGCTAGTCATAGCCAAACGAGCTGGGTTGCACGACTTCGATATAAAGCCGGTCTATGAGTGGGCTACCACTGAACTACTTGCACATAACAAGGCTAACATACGGCAGATGGAGTTGACCGCCGAGGACATGATAGGTGAGTTCTTCTCTGAAAATTATAACAGCATACTAGTTATCAAGAGCAGTATAGATGCACGGACTAGCGCGGGAG
>Ga0181591_10003723_pt1 | contig 13304 bp, 27 predicted proteins | sample 071ome_33_FD_133757 | JGI IMG/M metagenome (GOLD analysis project Ga0181591, IMG submission 133757) | Coastal salt marsh microbial communities from the Groves Creek Marsh, Skidaway Island, Georgia - 071412AT metaG (megahit assembly) | ecosystem: Environmental > Aquatic > Marine > Intertidal...
AATAGTAACCAGTTGTATAAAAAAGGAGGAATAATGGCTAGATATAGAATTACATATCAAGTTGAAAGAATTGGCTTTGGAGATAATTTAGAACAAGCTATTAAAGATAGTAAATGTTATGAGGAAAATCCATACTCTAATCCATTAGATAGTGCAAAAGTAATTGCAATAGAAGAGGAAGAATAATGGAACATAATCTAAATAAAAGTGTGGAGGTTGTTTAAACATGGTAACTAAAACTAATTACAATCAAATCTTAATTGATAAAGTCAAAGCAGAAACTAGCAAGATTAAATTGTGGGAAATTAATAACCCAAGAGTTAATGCAATGTGTATCAATTTATTAGAAATGGTGGAGCGTGATAAATCTTTTACAAGAGAACAGTATTCATATCTTGAAATGATAGTACTGGCATCTATCAGAGTGTTTGGTAGGAAGGATTTAAGCAGCAAGTTGTTAAGTGAGTTGAATGGATTAGAAGAATTAAGTTACAAAAATATTGTAACCTTTTCTAAACCATAGAAGTCTAAGTAATAGAAAGGAAACAAGATGCCAGGATATTTTAAAGAAGATGGAACTTATGTTTCAACATCTGCAAGTAAAGTATTTTCAGAAGTACAAGCTAGTGTAGATGCAGCGTTTAAACAAGAGGAGGAATAATGGCTAAAAAAATAATAAATCTACAAATAGAAATAGATGTAGAAAAACTAAAAAAAATTTACAAAATGGTGGGGAAAGAAGATTTATTTTCTACAGACTTTGTAAAAGGTTTTGCTAATAAATTAAATATGAAAGACTTTGATGACAATTATGTTATCAAAGTCTTAGATAATAAAAGTAAATAAGAGTTTACTATTAATGACAACAGGTATATAATTTAATTATGTATGAAGTAAGAGCGATTGCTTTAGTTGGTGGAGAAGAAGTACATAAGTTTAATAACGAGCATGACGCGTTAAGTAAAGTGCGAGAGTATAAAGACTTAGGTGGTTACCTTATATCTGTAAAGCAACTCAACACAGAAACAGTATCGTAGTTTAAACAAACTACAACTAATAGAAAGGAAGTCATGGCTAGTAATATATTTAGCACCCCAAAAGAACTAAAGACATGGGCAATTAACTTAGCTAATGCGTGTGGTGGACAGAAAGTAGAGAAGTCTAAGATACTTACACGCATAAATATGCCAAGAGTTAATGAACTGTTAGGACAATTTGAGAAGGACCATACAGTTATGATTATTAATCAACAACAAACACAAGAGAAAGGAGAGGAGGAATAATGTTATCGTGGCAGGGACTAGTGATTATGTTTCTGTTAGGTTTTTTATTTGCGTTTTTATTTCTTTGGTTAGAAATAATAATCAAAGAAGGTTTAAACAACTTTGGTATCTGGATGACAGAACGCAGATTTAAAAAGATGATGAACAGGAAACAAAGATGATAGACATAGATGTTATGTTATTTTATAACAAGACACAATTAGATGAACACAAGAAAGAGATAGAAAAACTATCACAGGCAAGAGTTAAACTAATAAACAAAGCTATCAACGAAGGCATGTCTGTATCTGCAATAGCTAAGAAGTTAGATATAAGTAGGCAGCGTGTTTATAAAATTATTAATAAAAAAGTGTAACCTTTTCACAAGCGAGAAGGTCTAATAAGAAAGACAACAAGGAGAAATTATATGGCTAAATTTAATCCAGCAGAATACGAAACTGTTGAGGATAGATTAAAAATATTCTGGAAAGAAAACCCAGAAGGTAGAATTGAAACAGACATAATCCATATCACTACAGATGGAACATGCGTTACAATTCAAGCACAAATATACAGACTAGAAACAGATGCAAGACCAGTTAGTACTGGTATCGCACAAGAAACTAAGGGTCAAGGTGGCTTTGCTAACGCTGATGCCTGGATGGAGAACTGCGAAACCTCTGCAATAGGTAGAGCATTAGCTAACTGGAAGTATCAAGGTAGCAATAAGAAGCGACCAAGTTTAGAAGAGATGTCTAAGACTGGTACTATGACTACACCTAAAGTAGAAGTGTTTAAACCAGAAGCAGCACCAATGACTAAGGAAGATGCAGTTACTTTAAATAACTCTGCACAAGAGTTTGCAAAAGATATTGGAGCAACAACATCTACAATAGCTGACCAAGTTAATCACATACTAGAAGGTATGATACCTAACACTACTAAGCGTAACGAACTTAAGAAGAAAGTATATGCTGAACTTACTGCTAATGGTTTAAACAAGGACTTAGAACAATGGACAACTGATGATACTGGTTTGTTTATTTCAACAATAGAAAAGGAACTAGAGTTGGTTGATACAGTATCACAAGTCTTTGAAACTAATGTAGTAAAGGTATGCCCAGCGTGTAATACTGCTGGAAATGTAGAAGATAACAGAGAAAAGAAAGCAAGTGATGAGAAGTTTGCAAAGATACCTGACTTTACCTGCAGCAACTATGGAGAGAACAATGGTTGTGGTAAAGGTTTCTACATAGGTAATAAGGAACTACCAGAAGAGTGGCTTTAGAAGAAATAGGTAGTGGTGGACTACAGAAGTTTGTTGAAAGGATTAAGAAACGCTATCCTAATCACAACTTTGATGTGCCACCACCACCAGATACTAAATGCAAATCGCCAGTAGGGTGTGCTGGTTTAAACAACATCACATACTACGACAACGAGGGCAATATATTTTGTGGCAGAAGATACAAAGAAACTAAGGTAGATAATCCTTACGACTGGATGTATAGAGAGTGCCACGCATTATTAAAACCAAGCAAACAAGAAGATAACAGAGAGGAATTACCTTTCTAAAAGGAGAAGAAATGGCAGAAACAACTGATACTAACTATGGATATGATGGACTAAGAAGAATATTTAGTGAGTTAGATTTTGATATGCAGAACTGGGTATCAAAGAAAGTAGATAAAGAGCGTGGAGGTATGCAGTTTAAACTGCCTAATGCTGATGGAGAAATCTATTTAGAGTGGGGAGATTTATACAGACTAGATGTTACCTTTGTGCATAGTGGTAAGAACTTTAATGAAACATTATCTATTGCAGATTTAAAAGAGATAATTAAAACATTAGAAGAACAAAGACAACGACATGTAAATTCACTTAGAGATATGTTAATGAAAGCATTTGGAGAAAATAATAATGAATAAATATAAATTAAATATCACAGGACATAAGACATATATAGCTGACAGTTTAGAACAAGCTAAACAAATGCTGCAAGATGATTTGAAAGTTACGCATAGCAGTTTAAACCTGCAAGAGCGTGTAGCTGAAAAGAAATTTGATATAGATTTATCTAAAGGTATTGAAATGGAAGATACATTTAAAGAATTTCTTGAAGGTAAGAAAGTAGAAGTTAAAAGTGAACGACATATATGGGAATTTTCTGGCAACCATTATGTTGAGTATGAATATGATGGTAAACCTAGTGGTATCTGGGCAACAGAAGCAGACTACTGGGTACTGATGTTGGTGCAAGACATTGATGAAGTAGATGTACCAGTTATGACATACATTATTCCAATAGAGAAGATGAAGGAACTAGCTAGAAAGTATTATCACTTAAATAAAACTAGAGGTGGGGATGATAAGAGAACTAAAGGTGTCTTAGTACCTATAGAAGAGATAGCACTAAGCTGTTTAAACTATGTATAAACCTTTACCAGATTGTCTAACAATTATGCCTAGCAAAATAGAAGGACTGGGATTATTTGCAATTAAACAAATAGGAATTGGTACTACACTTGGTATGACACATTATGAATTGCAAGATGAACCTAATGGATATTTGCGAACACCACTTGGTGGGTTTATTAATCATAGTGATAATCCAAACTGTGAATTATACAACATGGGTATTAAAAAATTTCTAGTTGCTACAAAAGACATAGAACCATTAGAAGAACTGACAGTTACCTATACAATGTACTCTGTTTAAACACTAATAATTTAAAATTATACATTGCATGTATAAAAAAAAATAAAATACTATGTAACCTTTTTGTAACTACTGAAGTCTAAGTAATATAACAAACAAATGAAAGGAGTTACTTTGAGTTACAAAAACCAAAATTCATTCGCTGTAAACGAACTACAAATTGATAAAGTATATGGGGATTACTTTGTCAAAGGAGATGCTGTACAACTAATTGATTGGAGGAGTTTTAAAGGTGCTAATCCAATTAGAGTTAAAGATGTTGAAGGGCAATCACATTTGCAAGAGAATGAAGAAGTATTCAACTTGCAATTTGTTGATGGTACTGAAATAAATTTATCTCATATACAACTATTTAGTATCTTAAATGACCCAAGCCTAAGATACCAAATTAAAACTGAAGCCTGGACACTTAACGAAATAAATAAAGATACTTGGAAAGGTACTATTGCTACTGAACCAGTAGTTAAAGTGTATTAAATTAATCTAATTAAAACCCCTGCCAATTTGGTGGGGGTTTTTTTTATGCTCATTTGTTTAAACAATCTTAAGGTTATCCCAACCTTTTTTATTTACTGTGAAGGTAAGCACACCAGGATGCGACCATAAACCACTACGCTCTGTAAAGTCTATGCTCTTATCTATTGATGGTGCTTGAAACCAAGTACGATTACCTTGCTGCTTAGCACGAAAGTGATGGTAGTGTGCAGTTACCAGTATCTCACTTTGACTAGGTGGTAAGAAGCCATACATCTGACCCTTCCACCAGTTCTCAATCTTAACTTCTGGATTACCACCTGCTCCACCTGTCATGTGTCCATGTGTGAAAGACAACTGCTTATCTTTGACAGTAATAGTTTGATGAAAGCCACTAGGAATAATAACTTCAACGCTGCCATATCTTTCTGGGTTAGCTTTCATTATCTCTTCACATATCTGCATGTGCATAGTATCGCTGTTGTCTAGTCTGCTGGTAAGAACATTGCCTTTACCTGCTCTAGTCATCTCGCCATGATTACCTGGCACACCACAAAGTATTTTCTTTTTAGCAAGTGGAAGGAAGGTTTCAATAGTTTTCATCATCAACGCTCTAGCTAATTGGTATTGTTCAGACAAAGACAAAGAAACATTGAAAGGTTGAGATGCGTAGAAAGATTGGTCGCACCCTTCTGTTAAGTCGCCAAGTCCTACCATGTATATCTCATCTATCTTTACACCTTGCTTACGCAATTCTTTAATACGATTGACTGCATCTTGTAAAGCTACATCATATCTTTTGATTGTGTTAGCAACGCCATAGTCATCCTTACCCAACTGCCAGTCGCTCATAAAATAGAAGAACGCTGTGTCGCCACCCTTATCATATATTTTTATAGGTGGTTTCTTGATAGCATGTTTAAACAACTGTTCAAATCGTTTATCTTTAGCGTGATTTTTTCTTCTTACTATTCCTTTGAAAGCATAGAAGGTTTCTACTACACCACCTTTTAACTGTGCGTTCCAAGATGATGCTTTGACTGCACCTTCTATCTCGTATTCTTCTGGATTGAAACCCCACTCACGCAATATGTCATCAAATTTATTACGATAGTTTGGGTCTGTTCCAACATGTGTGATTTCTCCTAAACCAGTTTCTTCATTAACTTCTATTGAAGGTTGCCACCCTGCTTTATAAAAGTTATTACCTAACTGTTCAGGCGAAAGACTTTTCTTCTTTGTCATTTCTCTCCTTTAGTCCTGTTAATAACAGTTTACAGGAAACCTAAGACAATAAAAGGTTATTTAGATAATTTCTTTTTAGCAAACTCTTTGACTACTACTAAAGCAGCAGATGCACCTGATAGTGCAGCTAACTGTATAGCATTAACATCTAGTCCAACTAATGGAGCAACAGTTAAAGCACCTAGAAATGCTTGAACAAATGTCCAAAGAGTTTTTTCTAAAACAATTTTGTATTCGTCACTCATTTTATTAAGTTTCCTAACTTTAGTTTAGTTTCAATGTTCTCTAGTTTAGCAATAATTGTATCAAGTTTCTTTTGAATAAATTGTGGATGTATCATATCAACTGGACTTTCGTTACTAATTGTGCTAACAACTAACCCTTCTACTATGTGTTGTCGCCAAGCATCTCCAGGACAAGCAGTTTGTTTAAATGATGAATGAGGTCTTAGTTCTCCACCGACTTGTTCGTAGAGCCACTTAACACTTTCAACAGCTTTAGCTGAAGGCTTGTCGGTAGGATTGCTACCACCCAACCAACACACAGCAACATAATGCTTGTTATTATAGTTAATCTCTTGCCTACTATTGCCACCTTGTGCAGCACTTCTGTTTCCAAATCCTCTTCCTTCATATAGTTGTCCAGTATCTCCTACTAAAAAGTTATAAGCAATATCATTCCAACCTCTGTCGTTTTGATGTAAGGCTTGTATCTTTTTAACTTGGTCTATCTCTGCTTGATTACCTACAGCAGTAGGATAAGCAGACCAATGTATCACTAAACCTTTAACTTCTCCTAGCTTACTAAACTTTGTCTTGTTAGGTTTAGCACCCCACATATCTCTAGTAATAATATTCATAAACTTAAATTACCATCTGAACCATACTTACAATTACATATAGTAATATAAGTACCTTTATCGTTCTTAGTACTCCTACAACTGCAGGTTTGTCCCATTTCATCTATACATATTTTACACATTTATCCTCCTATTTTAAATAATAGCTCACTAAATAAACTTTCTTGCATATCTAAATCTTTTTCTAATATGCGTAGTTGTTCCATCATAGCAGCGTGTGATGTCTGTAGTTCTTCTATTGTATTAAATAACCAACCTATTACACCAAGTAATATTGTCATTAAGATTGGTATTAAAGTTTTAGTATCTATCTTTAGTGTTGCCATTAAATACCTATAGCAAATGTACCAACAATCGTTATAACTGTGGCAATTAATAATAATGTTTTATAAAATTCTGACTTGTCTATCTTTGCATTAACCTTTTCGTGTAACGCATCTATCCTTTGATTTAAGGTTTTTAAATCCTGTTTCATTTCTGCCTGACCTTCTTTAATAAGTTCTAAATATTGCTTAGTGGAAAATCCATTTCCAGTAGTATCAGGCATTATGGTAGGTCATCCTTAGAAATAAATTGCCATTCTTTATCCCAATCTCTATGAGATAAATCCCAATCACTTACTCTTTTAATAAAAGATATAATCTCTTTTAAAAAATAACCTATTAAAAATCCTATTACGAAGTCCATAACTACGATTGTAGCATAGATGTTTAAACTGTTCTATGAAAAAGTAACATACCCACTTGTTTTAATTATTATACATTTATCAGAACCTACTGTTTGTTCGCCAAGAGTTGATGTTGCACCACCACTTAAAGCAGCAGTAAAAGAATTTGGGTATCTAAGTATAACTACTCCAGAACCTCCATTACCACCAGAGCCAAAAGTACTAGCACTAGCACTTCCACCTCCACCTCCACCACCTGTGTTAGCAGAACCTGAACCACCAGAACCTCCAGCATTTCCAGAGTTTGCACCACCACCAGCACCACCACCACCAGTTCCACTATAAGTACTGTCTGGTCCACCTCCACCACCACCAGCTCTAAATACGCTAGAACCTGTGATTAATGAAGCTAAACCATCTCCACCTTGTTGAGTTCCATCTGTGTTTCCAGCTTCTCCAGCTCCACCTCCACCACCAGCTCTATTAGAACCACCAGCACCAGCAAAACCTTGACCTGTTGTTCCAGAACCTGCTGCAATATAACTTGCACCACCACCAGAACCACCAGAACCTGCTGCTCTTTCATAAGCACCACCACATCCACCACCTGTTGAAGTGATTGTAGCAAAAGTAGTATTGTTACCATTGTTACCTACTGTTCTGTATGTACCAGCACCACCACTACCAATAGTAACTGTGTATGCTTGAAGTAATGTAGCTTCAAAAGGTGTTTCTGTTGCTCCTAATCCACCACTATCTTCAGTACCATAAGAGTTTCTGTAACCACCAGCTCCACCTCCACCACCTGCAAAGTTAGAACCACCAGAACCTCCACCTGCAATTACTAAGTATTGAACAGGAACTTTACCATACCATTGAGCGTGGATTTGTAAATCATAAATTTCATTGATTGTAAATACACCACTATTTGAACCTGGTGTTTGTGTAGGACTGTTTCCAAGCCAACCTTTAGTACCTGGCATAATCCTCCTACGAAATTTCTAATACACTAAGTGTTAATTCTAAATCAGATGCTGCACCTGCCCAAGCTCTTAGCTCATCAGCAGCTTCTAACACAAGTTTTCCTCCAATAGGATTTATAGCTGTGTCTGCTGGTACAGATAGAGTTGATACTAAAGCAGCAACAGTAGTTCCATCATTATGGTCTATGTTTAAATCTGCTGCATTTGTTCCATCAACATTAGCAACTTGACAATGTATAACTATAGCTGTGGTAGCAGAAGGACAAGTATAAATTACAGCATCTGCTGTGTTTCCTAATGCTACATTAACTGCTTTGAATGTTTCTGCCATACTAACTTAACGCTATTACTAATCCTAAAGATACTGTTCCTGAAACAGAACCATCTTTAATTAGTACTCCATCTATTGTAACACCTGAACCAGTAGTTTTCTCTGATATTGTATCTACTTTTAATTCACTAGCCATTTACTAACTCCCAATTTCCTTGGTTTTCATTCCAAATGTATCCTTGTCCATCAGTAGGATAAGCAACTGGTGCTTCCCAAGTCCAAGTAGTTTCATTAAGAACCCAGCTTGGATATGGTTGAGGTGCTAAAAATACATCATTAACTGTGTCATAAGTAAAACCTATACCAGCATAGTTACCTCTGAAAGGTGTACCATCTCCAGTATGTGCATTAGCTATAGTATTGTATGAAGTTCTTTTACAGGTTTGTCCTCTAAAATCTCCATACCATTCTTCCCAGTCAGCAAATCCTTCTGGTAATGTATCTAAGTCATCCTCGTCTTTTCCAACAATGACTTCTGTTACTATATTATTTTCGTTTATAAATGCGTAATGTGCCATATCTATCTCCTATTATACACAACTTTTATAATCTTGTTATTAATTAAATCTTTCATATTATCCTAACTAAAACTAATTGTACCTGTTCCTGCTGTGAAAGTTGTAATCTTATCTGAACCACTTGTAGTTGTTGTACCAGTTAAACCAGCTCCTATTGTTACTGTAAAAGCATTTGAGTATCTTAATATAACTATTCCAGAACCACCATTAGCTTTAGTAGTTGCATCAGTTTTACCACCACCAGCTCCTCCACCTGTATTAGCTGTTCCATTAGTTGCATAACTAGGGGATGTTCCTGCTTCTTGACCAGTTCCACCTCCACCAGAACCGCCTGTTCCTGGAGTACCAGAGCCATCAGATTTACCACCTGCCCAACCTCCACCACCACCTGCATAATATGTTGCAGAACCAGAAATAGAGGATTGAACACCAACACCACCATTTCCTCCATTACCACTTGAGGCATTACTACCAACTGCTCCTGCTCCACCACCACCTCCACCACCTCTATTTACACTTAAAGATGCTGAATTACCCCAACCGTGACCACCAGCATAACCTTGATTAGTTGTTCCTGCTCCACCAGCAGGGAATGAATTATAATCTTGTCCACCTCCACCACCAGAACCACCAGAACTACCTGCTTGTTGATATTCTCCACCTTTACCGCCACCAATAGATGTAATTTGTGATACTACAGAGTTACTACCATTAGCTCCACCTGTACCACCAGCACCTATTGTTACTGTGTAATTAGTAGAAGGTATAAAACCTATTTTATCTAAAGCACTATCTCCTCCACCAGAACTTTCAGAATTATAAGAATTTAATAAACCACCTGCTCCACCGCCACCATAATTATCGCTACCACCACCACCTGCGACAACTAAGAAATCTACTGCAAGTGAGGCTGCTGAACCTAAATTATCCCAAGCTGAACCATTGTAAACTTGTATTTTGCTGTCAGTAGTATTGTAAATCATATCTCCAGTAGCAGAAGTTAAAGCATCTCTTTGTGCAGTAGTATAAGACTTTAAGTTAAGTGCATTATCTATAGCTACATTGTTTTGGTCATTTGTTGAAATCTTATTTGTTTTTAATTCACTCATATTATCCTAACTAAAAGTAATGTTACCTGTTCCTGCTGTGAAAACTATATAACTATCTGTACCATCTGTTTGAACTCCACCATCTGTAAGACCTGTTCTTGTTGCACCTATAGTACCTTCGTTTGTAGCCCATCTAAGTATGACTACACCAGAACCACCATTTCCACCACTATAACTTCCACTATTGTTTTGACCAGCACCACCACCACCTCCACCAGTATTAACTGTGCCAGAAGTAGCATTTCCATTTTTATTAGCAGCACCTCCTCCACCAGTACCACCAGAAGCCCAAACATTAGCACCAGAACCTCCACCACCACCACCTCTAGTAACAGAAGAACCTGTAATAGAAGATGGTAAACCATTACCACCAGTACCACCAGTATTAACTGAACCATTTGAACCATTCCCAGATGCACCACCTCCACCACCACAACCATCAGCAGCTACTGTACCACCATCTCCACCTTGATTTGTAGTACCTAAACCTACTGTACCATTTCCTTCAGAAGCAGCACCACCAGAACCTCCATTTATTCCTGCTGTCCAACCACCTGTTTGCAAACCACCACCAGCACCACCACCATCTGAAGTAATGTTCCATAAACTACTATCAGTTCCATTTCTACCAGTTCCATTTACAGTATATGTTCCAGTACCACCTGCACCTATAGTTACTGTATAAGAAGTATTTTTTGTTAAATTTACAACAGTTTCAGTTCCAGAACTATCTCCAGAATTTTCAGAAGCATAAGAGTTACGATAGCCACCAGCACCTCCACCACCACCATAGTTATTAGCAGCAGGTCCAGTAGCACCTCCAGCACCACCACCTGCAATAATTAAATATTCAATAGGAACACTAAAAGTAGATGGACTAGATGAAGTCCAAGCAGTTCCATTATAAAAATCTATAGTTCCATCATCAGAATTATATATCATATCTCCAGCAACTGATGTAAGTGCATCTCTTTGTGCTGTGGTGTATGACTTTAAATTTAAAGCATCATCAATAGAAACATTATTACCAGAATATTTACCTATAGAGTTTGTTTCTAGTGTACTCATTATAAATCATTCCAACTTGTTCCATTATAGAATTGTACTTTGCTGTCTGTGGTGTTGTATATCACATCTCCAGCAGCACTTGTTAATAAATCTCTATCTGTAGTTGTATAAGACTTTAAATTTAAAGGCACTTGCATAGCAACATTGTTGCCTGAACTTGTGCTTATGGTGTTTACTTTTACATTAGCCATTAGATAACCACCATTGTACCATTATTTGTTACAGTACCTGTGATGGTTATTGGTCCAGCTAATACAGCTCCTTCGTTAGTAGCTACAGTAAAAGTAGCAGCTTGTGTTTGATGATGTCTAAAGATACCACCATTAGTTGTAAGAGCAATACCACCTGTATTCCAAGTAGCCATATCTGTATTGTCTAAGTCGTAATCTAGCCCATTGTTTAAACCATCAGTAAGTGTTAAATCGCTATCACTATCTACTAATGATGTAGCAGAACCAACTGAACCTGGTTCAAAATCTCCAGAGGTTGAATTGTAAACTAATACTTGTCCATTTGTAACACCTGTTGTATTAACATCTGTTAAATCATTTATAGAACTTGAAGTAGTTAATACAGTTGCATCTATAGCTATAGTTAAACTACCACCAGCATCATCATAAGTAGCAGTAATACCTGTACCACCAGCTACTAAACCTCCAACATAATCTTCAACTTGTTCTTGTGTAAGTTGTGTATCTGTTGCAGCAATAGTTAATGTTCCAGCAGTATCATCATAAGTTACTGTAATGTTAGAACCTGCTGTTACTAAACCAGCTACATAATCCTCTACTTGTTCTTGTGATAATTGAGTATCTGTAGATGCAATAGTAAGAGTACCTGCTCCATCATCATAAGTTAAAGAAACATTAGAACCAGCAACTAATAAACCTGCCACATAATCTTCTACTTCTTCTTGGGTAAGCTGTGTATTTGTATCAGTAGAAGCAATAGTTATAGAACCATCTGCATTTGTAATAGTTACATTAGTTCCAGCAGTAAGAGTGTTGTTATCCCATAAACTTGTTGTGGCATCATAAATTAAAATATGACCTGCTGCTGGTGTAACTACATTAGTATCATTTAATTCTGCAATAGTATCTTCACTAGCAACTTGTGCATCTACATAAGTTTTAATTGCTTTAGCAGAAGCAAGTGTATCATCTGAAGCACTAACACTTGTAAGGTCTGTGTCTAATACTCCAGACTTTAAGTTATCTACTTCCAAGTTAGATACAGTATTATTATCTGCATCTATTGTTTTATTAGTTAAAGTTTGTGAACCAGAATTAGTTGTAACTGTGCTATCTATATCTACAGTTACAGTTCCAGCACCATCTGCTGTTGTATCAATACCAGTACCACCTGCAATAGTAAGTGTTTCACTATCTAAGTCAATGCTATCTGTACCTGTATCTGCTACTAAATCTAAATCTTGTGCTGTAACCTGTGCATCTACATAAGTCTTTACTGCTTTTGCAGAAGGTAATGTGTCATCTGTTGCAGATACTGTAGTTAAATCTGTATCTAATACACCAGATTTTAAATTATCTACTTCAATGTTAGATACTGTGTTGTTATCAACATCAATAGTTTTATTTGTTAATGTTTGAGTTCCTGAATTAGTTGTTACTGTACTGTCTATATCAATAGATACTTGATTACCAGAACCAGTAGTATCTATACCTGTACCACCAGCTATGGTTAATGTTTCACTATCTAAATCTATTGATAAAGCACCACCTGTGTCAGCTTGAAAATCTAAATCTTGTGCAGTAACTTGACTATCTACATACGCTTTAATTGATTGTTGTGTAGCAAGATGTGTTGCACTATCACTAGCCATATCATCTTCATCTTTAACAACACCTGTAGTTACAACTGCTGTTCCACCTTCATTAATTATTTTATCTATTCTGTCATGGATGTCATCAAAATGTTGTGCTTGTGCTACTTGTCTAATCTTTGCACCAGCAGAGTGTGTTCTAAGTCCACCTCCACCAGTATCAATATTTCTTACAACAGTTAATGTTGTTCCAGATATGTTTGTTACCTTTACATATTCTCTTTGA
>Ga0181591_10003732_pt1 | contig 13294 bp, 5 predicted proteins | sample 071ome_33_FD_133757 | JGI IMG/M metagenome (GOLD analysis project Ga0181591, IMG submission 133757) | Coastal salt marsh microbial communities from the Groves Creek Marsh, Skidaway Island, Georgia - 071412AT metaG (megahit assembly) | ecosystem: Environmental > Aquatic > Marine > Intertidal zone...
AGGGTGAGTATGATGATTCTTACAGAATGAGTGATGCACAAGCTAACTTTATTGACGCAAAATGTAATCAGCTTAATTTAAATGTGACAGAATTCTTTGATAAAGCATTTAGTATTAAGGTGAGCAGGAAGGTCGATAAGAAGCAAGCTAGTGCAGCTATTCAGAAGCTAAATGACTATCAGCAGGACAAGAGTTTGATCCCTGATAATATTTCGTCTTATACATCAGATTGGAGAAATTAATGAAACTGACATATTCAACAAAGAACGGTAAGCTACAGGTAGAACTTGAGGGCGATTCACAGAGGGATCTGTTTGAACAAATCTCAAATTTTCAGGAAGTATTTGAGGAAGACACTTGCGGAAAGTGCGGTTCTGAAAACATTAAGTTTGTTGTCAGAAACGTAGATGAAAACTTGTATTACGAACTGCGGTGCGCAGATTGTGGTGCAAGATTGTCGTTTGGATCTATGAAGAAGGGTGGAGGCTTGTTCCCTAAGCGTAAGGACAGCGAAGGAAATTGGCTACCTGACCGTGGATGGGTCAAATGGAACCCTAAGACAGAGAAGAACGAATAGGTTGCAAGTAAACGCTAACTAAAAAAAAGTAAGTTTTCTAGTTCTTAGCTGAAGTTAGCGAGTTGGCAAAACTAGCGCAAATCAGTAAAAGTAAGTTTGCTATTTCTTAACTGAGGTTTGTGAAGCAGCAAAAATAGAAAAGGGGGTAGTTTTGCTACCCCCTTACTTTTTACCTTTAGAACAGGAATCTGCTCCACAAGCCTTGAGAAGCTCCAAGGAAATAAATTCCAACTAATATACCGCCTACGGCAGCTACTCTTCTTACGATTCTATTTCTTCTAATAAAACCGTCTTTAGGGAACAATGGCATCAAATACTCCTTATAGGTATTCGAGTGTGAAATATAATCCGTACTGAGTCTTGCTTCCAATGCTATCTGGCGAAGCGCTAAGAGCCACATACCAGTCGTGTCTAGCGCTCTCATGTGCAGCGCCCTCTTTTGTTACATAATTGGCGTTGCCATCTGTCGCAGTAGCTGGCAAGGTATCAGCAGCACTAGTGTTCAAACCAGTAGCTCCGGGTGAAGGGGTAAAATTAATATCAAACTGGGCTTCTGCCGGATCACACTCAGACCAGCCATAGTTAGTAACACCCCTAAAAGCCAATGTTCCAGTGCCAGCGTTATAGCCCTCAACTGGATGAGGATGACGACACTCAAAAACCTGAGTAGTTACGCCAGTGGCGGTTTGACTAATATCGCTTCTGTCAAAAATACGCAATTTACAGTTCTGAACGCGAACCGCTTCGTCATGCGTAAATCTAATATTTAGTGGCGCATAATAATTTGGCATAGCGCGCAGCTGAATAAGCGAACCGCCATTAGAAGACACCCCGCTATTTGGATATGTATTGTCTGCCAACCACTTTGTATTATTACACCTAATACCGCTAGCCGTGCCATCGCCATTGGTAACATAAGTAGTATCTTGGTATCCACCAACTGGAACAGAAATACCAAAACCACCACCAAAAAAACCAATACCAGAACCGCTGGTATGATTAATTTTTATAGCGGCATCGCCACCAGCCATGCCGTTTTCATTAGCGTAGAATTCGATTTGAGCCATTGTAAACCCTCCTTTAGAAGTTCACTATATTATACACGAAAAATAGTTAAATTTGTAATTATTCAGTACCTATACGAAGGTCAATATACTGTTCATCATTGTGCGGCCTGCTTACTGAGCCACCAAACTCTTGTGTCATATGGGTATGAGAAATATCGTTATGGAAGAATAAAAATATGTCGTATTTCTTGCTTTCACTCTGATTTGTTATTGGTACAGTAACATCATTGCTTCCTGTATCTAATCCAAAGTATTCGCCAGCCTCTGGAGAAAGTATTGATTCTCCACCAGTAGAGTCATTTTTATTAGAAGTAATGGAAAGCAAACTAGTTTCTGTATCCGTAGCTATAGGGGGCTTTTCGTCTGTTCTTAACATATTTACAACTTCTCCCCGTATCAACATTAAACTAAATCCCTGACCGTTTTCAGTTGGTTGACCACCCCCATTAACAACGCTAGTTCCAGTAGTTGTTTTACTTAAAAGTCTTCCAGCAATAGCTGTTCCGTCATTACATTCATCGCCGCCGAAATTACCATCGTCACAAGAAGGATATGGCTTTTCTAAAGCTGAAAACGCAGAATTTGAAAAATCATACCCTTGAGACTCAACATAAAACTGTGTAATTCTTCCAACTGCGGTATCATTTTGCCCACGATCAGCAGTAGTTGTGACACCAAGAACCTTTATCGTAAAATCGGCACCAATTCTATCTGATACAGTGAAAGTATCGCCAACTTGATAGTTAGATCCGGGATTTTTAACCACCATAACCGCATCTATTCCATCTTCAGCAAAAACATCAAATGTTCGAGAGTTAGGAACAGCGTTGCCGTCACCGTCTTGAGTTTCGTAATAAAACGCCTGTGCAGAAAGTTCGTAAACACCAGTATTTTGGTCTGGTTGAGCGCCTTGCGGAATAAAAAGAACATAGCCACCATTTTCATAATTTTTATCTACGCCACCCACCTCTTCAGATGTATACAGAGGGACAGTAGCAGCAACCTTTGGAACGCTTAATGTCCTACGGTAATGAGTATATGGTAGTATCTTGGTCCTTCTGCTTATATCAACGTTCCAGTCTTCTTTAGATGCGGTTTCTAATACACCTTGAGGGCCGTATGTTCTGGTAGAATAAACCCTAGTTCCGGGAGAAAGCGTAACCAATTTATTTGTTCTTTGACTTGAATCTGGATCTTCAAACGTCGCGGGTACGGCGAGTTTGGCTGATGGCATACGGGTGTCTGTGTCATAAACTGCTTCATCAATACTGTACCAGTAAGACTGAGTATTATTTCGATCTTGCGATTGATTTCTCTGGTTAAGCTGCTTGTTGCTAGAGGGTAAATATCCAGAATTCTGTATATCATGTATTCCGGGATTAAAGTGGTGAATAGCAAAATATCTAGAATCATAAATGGTCTGCTCTCTGGGCCAAGCATGATAAACTTTTGCATACAAATTTGTAGTATGAAAATCTCTATATCCATCGCCTTTACCCCAAGATGGATATTTAACAACATCCCCCTTTGCCCCAAGTATCCCCCAAGCCCAACAGCCTATCTTATTGTCCGTAGTAAATGTCAATGTATCGTTTGCAAACACGGTGCATGTTACGCCAATGATACCGACCGCTCCAGCGGGTTCTTCTTCTGTAGCGGCGGCTGCCCAAGGAGGAACAGTGCCAGCATTATATGGTATGGCGCCTTCTGCATCCGCTGGGTTCGTTGGGTCAAAAGTCTTACTGTTACCATGAACCCATTTGTTGTATCCATGTATACCCCAAATATCTTGTGGGAATCTTTCAGAATCATCTCCGGGGTCAAAACCAGCTCTTGGACTTATTTTATATTCAAACTCTGGGAATAAATAGGTTGGTATTGGAGGAAGGTCAACATTAAGCTGTAAACCCCAAGAACTATTGTAGATATTAGAAACTTGACCCAGAAGACCATCAACTTCAAAAACATCACTCCATTTATTGTAAAACGTAGTAGATGCATAATCTGCATTATACTCTCTGCTTTGAGCTACGCTAGACATTCCTCTCTTGCCGGATGAAGACCTATTTGAAATCTGCTGAGAAAAATATCTCCTATAACCTTTTCTGTTTTGTGTTCCGGCGACTGGATCTCCGGGCCAACTATCTACATAAGCCTCTGATTTCAACGGTCTAAACATGATATGATTAGGAACCCTTGGCTTAAAATTAAAAGCGCTGCTTTTTATGTGGTCAGGCGCACCGGCTGTTTCGGGATCATACTTTTTGTATAACCAGTTTTGACCTAGTAAAAAATATACACCTACAGCTTCAACGGTTTTAGAGGTACTTCCCGGATTATTGTAAATATAATCTATAGCATGAACATTCTTTATTGGTTGGCCCCACTTCCCAGAAGGTGCAGCATTTAATGCAATATCCGCTGGAAGATGTGTTAACTTTGTGTCATTGTCGTCAAAAACAGGGATTGGATTTCCAGTTTCGTCTTGCGGCCCACCAGTGTAATCATGTCTAGCAAGTGAGTTATTAAACGGTAAAATTGCTCTAGGTATTCCCTCTGCATTAAAGTAAGCAAAATCTAATCCAAGAGTAGTAGAATTAGGACGAGAAGGGCCATAGGGAGAATTCTCTCCTTGAATACTAGAAGCGGCAACTGCTGGTGCAACGTCAAAATTTCTTGCGACTCTATATTGTGCAATATCTTCAGAGTCGTAACCGTCTGGAAAAATACAACCAAAAAACCCTCCAGTATTTAGACCGTCAAAATCTCCCTCGATTGAATTTTCGTTTAAATCAACTAACGGATTTGTACAACCAATTATGTTTCCTTCTTCTCTTGTTCCCCCAATAAGTCTGTCCATATAATCAAAAGATGAAAACTGATGAAACCCACCACCATTTAATTGTTCTTCTATCTTCCAAAGATAAGAAACAGGTCCATCAGATTGATTTACTGTTTTTTTCAGATCGCTATAGTATCTTCCAGAATTTAAAGGATCTTTCAAATCCATGTAAAATTTCTGATGTAAACCCTTTTCTATATCTGAAGAGTCTATTCTTAAAAATGATTTATCTCTAAAAAAGTGAATGAAATTCGTAGCTGTATACTGAAAATCAAAAGCTCCATCTACGCCAGCTACCACGGTATCGTCTTCTATTCCAGACGGAAAGTCTATAACAAACCACTGGCCGTCAATTTGATTCAAAAGACACATCTGATCAACTTCAAGCACCTTGGCGCTAGCGTTATAAACAACGAGCGTTGCTTTATCTTCTGTTTTCTTTGGACACCTTGGTGTGAATCTACCGTCTGAATCTACTTCAGATTCCTGAGCATAGTTTGGAGTCCACTGCATAGGGTTTGCGTTTTGTTGTGATATTGGCATAGCGGCGCCAGAACCCCATATAATATGTGAGTTGGGGTCACTTGGCGCTTTGAGCATATCTTCTGTCGAAAGATTTCTCATTTGCGCAGCTTTCATGACTTGCGCTTTTTCTATTCGTTGGGTAACAATGCCCACCATTTGTTTGCTACCGGCTTCCCATTTCCCGGTATATTCATTAAATGTAACGTCTAGCTCTCCAGCAACTTCTGCTGCCCTTGACCCTTCTGGAAAAGCAGAGAATCTTCCATCTTCTCTATATTGATATTTTCTACCCAAAGAATCGACCGGTGGCCCAGCGAATGTTGGGCTAGACATAACTAGAGAACGAGCAGTAGAACGAGGAGCATTTGGTGGATAAAGATATAGTTTAAACTTAACCCAGTCTGGTTTTTTGCATTTAAAAGTGGCCTTTTCATCATCACCTTCGGCAAGGTTCAATTCAAATGGAACATAACCGCTCCACTCAACAAAACCCATTGAGCCGCCTTGCCCTTTAGAGGTCATAATGTCTAGGCAAAATTCCGCTCTAGCAAAGTCTTTCTTTTCCCATGTTATTCTACTAAATTCGGTATCTATCTTTGACGCCATATACTCGTTAAGTGCAACCACCTTTGTTATTGGGTCAATGTGTTCAAATGTAACTGTTTCGGTTTTACCTTTTCCGTCTGGAACTGTAAAATCGGCTGCAACTCCATTTTGACCAGCTTGAAATTCATTGATAGCAAGATCACTATAACTATAATTTCTAGGATCTCCAGCTTCATTGCTTCCGGGTTGAACAAAATCCCATTCTTCTGTATGACCACCGTCAATGTACTTAGGATAATATGTACCAGCGCCTTGATCTCCTTCCTTTCTCCAAGCATAAAAAATAAATTGAGACGCTCCTTCATCAGCTTTGTTTCCAAAACCATCTCTTGCGTCTGGCGATCCCAACAAAATAATTTCTGGAGAATCTCCACCACCTTCGCCTTCACCGTCTTCGCCCTCTGCATCACCACCAACGCTAAAATGTTTACGATTGACATATTCCCCTTTTCCATCCTTCAGATTCCACCACTTGTATAAAACCCCGGTTGTAAACTGAGATAGCCCAAGAGTTGCCATGTATGGATGATTTGTGGTAATCAGATGAAATGGCGCCACATCGTCTTCGCCTTTGTCGCTGTCAAACAGCCTCTGCATCATATCTTGTGAAGTTACGTTTGTCATATTTTTTCCCTCTTATCTAAGAATCCTTCTGTCAATCTGATTTCTCATATCCGGTCTTCTGCTGGCAAAAAACGCATTATCAGCTGCGTCAGACACCCCTTTGAATAAATCCGCAATGTTACCGCCAGCCGTCTTTTCCATAGCGGAGTCAAAGTCTGCCTGAGTGTCAAATAAAGACTGTTTCTCGTTTAACTCACTGTCGGATTGCATTAATCCAGCAGCGTCTTCACTTTTTATGTTAGTTGCAAAAGACCCGGCGTCAAAATCATCAGAACTATTCATTGCGCTAACAGTTATATTATTTGGAGAGGCGTTTTTTCCTTTTTGTAAGTCGGTGAAATATTGGTCTGAACCTTTTGCTGCATCCAAAAGTGCTTGACCGCCCTTTTTCATAAAGTCGCCAAAAAGTGACATGCTAGCAGCGCCTTTACCAAGACCCCTTCTAATGTTTGAATTGTTTTGATCTATAATTTTTTGTCTTTCTCTGCTTATCTGAGCTATGGCTAATTCTTTCTGCTTGTGCAGTTTCCCAAACTGAGCAGTATACAAATCTAGCTTTACAGATGTCTTTATACTATTATTCCCAACATCGACACTGATAGATGTTACCAGTGGACCTTGATCTTGTAAAGCCTTTGCTAAAGAAACATCAATTGGACCTTCAGGATAAGAAAAAGAACCTCTTTCACTAAACAAAAGTAGACTATTTGAGAATTTTGTTTTAAGTTTTGCAGCTTGATCCATAAGTTGATAACCAGCATAGCTCCAAGGGTTTAGACTCTCGTCTTTTATGAATTCTATTTTTCCGCCTATGTCGCTGTATGTAGCACCGCTGCCACCAATTGAAGCTCCATTTAACGCAGAAGAAACCCAAGGGCCATAACATCTTTCCATAGACATTAACGGAATAGCAACAAGGTCTGGGTAAATGGGGGACGGAGATGTAAATGCTAAGTTACTATTATCTCCATTCTGGCTAAGAGCGATACCCTTAGCTGCATCTTTATGTGCGCGCAATGCCCTTGAAATGTCTTCAAATGAAATATCTACACCCGATGGAAAATTAGAGCAGTCTACAACTGGGTCTTCTTGATCTTCTCCTTTTGGATTTTCAAATGCCTTAATTTTAACAACATCTTCCGTTAAGGTATTTGCAATAGAAGGTCCGTTGAGAGCCTTCTGTGGTCCATCAACATATCTTTTACTAACAGTCGGTGTAATTCTTCCCGGAACTGTTATCACGGCATAAACATGTTGAGATTCTAAATCTTCATCCTCTGTTTTAACAATCCAGCCTTTATAAGTATCACTCCACTCCCTATCAAAATCGTCCCAAGGAGACGTAGCGCCTTTGCTCCCTCCACCGCTTGGAACAGTAAAGATTGGAACTGGACGTTTTTTGACAGATATTGGAACCTGACATCCGTCCCACGGACCTTCTCCAAGTTTCTCATACTCCTCTGGAGCATTAGCTTCGGCAAAGGCGGCATCAACATAAACAACTTCGTATGGCACAGGAGCAAAAGCAAGGCCGTATTCTTCAGCCCAAATAGTAGGATCGCCGTAAACGATCTTTGGTGGCATGTAAAATCTCTCATCTAAAGAGCATTTTACAAAAGCCACAGATTCAGCTTGTCTCTCTAGTAATTTATCATCTTCTGTTCTTTGTTGAATTTCGTCAAGGGCGCCCCTCCTGTCTGGATTCAAGTTCGGCAACGTTTCCATAACATCTGGAATGATAGTTCCATCTTTCCCAATAGATTGTTGCGCAACGTCTTGCGCATTTACGCTGCTAAAATCTAAATGTTGACTATGGTCATATCTAACATAACACTCCAACCTCTTGTTGCTATTTAGTAATTTATCAAGAAGTTTTGGAGCTAATAAGGCTCTAGTAGCTGCTGGCAGTTCTTTTTCGGAAATTCCACTGGCTTCAGCTTCTTTACCTTTAAGATTTTTGTGGTACAAAGCAAAGTTAAAGAATCCACCCTGTGGCTCTGGTCTATAGTTATATTCCCATTTTTCAGACATTGGGTTCCAGTTACACTTTAAAGCTCCATATGTATAACCAGAACCGCCCGGAATCAGATATTTATCATCTTCTACTGCTTGACCCATAGTCTCAACATCAATATAATGCCAGCTATGACCAGTCGAGTCGTCGGTAACGCTTTCTCGCTCTGCCTTTTTAGCATACCCCTTCATCGCTTTTAGTTGATCTTTCCACTCTTTGCCTCCCTTATAATCAGGGGTCGTGCTAATCGGATTCGGCGGAAATCCAAACGGACCCTTTATTACATCCCAAGCTTTGTCACCTTGAATCTTCAATTCCTTAGAGTAATTGACGTTACAAGCTCTTGGTATTTTTACAAGAAACTTTTTACCCAAACATTCGTCTGCAATTTTTTTAAGAAATGCATGAACCTTCTTTGAGTTTGCTATGCTTTCGCGCTCATATTTGGACTTGTTTCTAATAAAGCCTTTATTAGCTTTTACTACAGATTTTAAGTGAGCAACTTGATCAGCATTTTCTTGGGCTTTTCTTCCAAGCTCTTCAGCTTCTTTCTTGACATTTTCTTGTATCTCAGTAATTCTGTCTTGAAGAATTTGTATATCTGTAGATAGGGCGGCTTTAGCGTCTGGGTTTGCGTCAGCGCTCATTCTTGAAGCTCTTGCTGCTTTTTCGTCTATCAAAGATCTTAATCTTCTTATGCTTGCGCTAGCTATGCTTGCTGAGTAGCTAAATCTTTGCTTGTCGCTTGTCTCCATGTTCTGAAGTCTACCAATGTTTGTTTGTACGGCTATTATAGCGCTTCCAACCTTGACTATGCCAGCTTCAGGTATTCCAAGCTTTTCTGCCCGCTTATAGTACAACGGGTATCCAAAGGGTGGAGAACAGGGGCTTGCAGGATAACCGTCACTGCCCATTTGTCCTTTCCATTGACTCCCCTCTACTTCTGCATTTTCTTCTGGCCCCGCTTCCGCTGCCGCCGCCCCCTCTTCCGCCGGTTCTTCTGGCGGCGTTTCATCATCTTCCGATTGCGGTTGCGATTGTGGAGATTTATCAGAATTCCAAACAGATCGCGGAACAGCTACCCCAAAATTCCTACCGCCTTTAGTAAGAGCGTCAAGCTGTTTTGAAAGCTCGCCGTCAGAGTCAATCTGATCATTGATTCCGGGGATTTCTACCGCTAAATTTTTGCTAAGTTCTGCATAAAATGCCTGATTTTCAGAAAGCTCTTGAATATAAAGCTCATTATAAAGTATCAAGAACTTTTTCCACTGTTCATAAGAAACCGCCGCCGCACGTAACTCCATTTCTGTTGCAACATAATAAGCCCCGACACCGTGAGCGTCAAGGTTGGTAGCGTCTAACAAAATTTGCTGATAGGAACCAAACCCTCTAGGAATTGAAACCGCATTGTTTCCGAGTAAACCGTAATAGGGCAGAATCTGCTGGTTGCAACAAGTTTTAAGCTTCCACTTGGCTTCCTGCATTGCTTCTTGCTGTGATTTTCCTTCAGAACTACCGCTTTCATTTCTACGTGCTGCATAATTATCTCTATCTCTCAACCCATTAAAATAATACATATCAACTTCTTGCGCCCCGACAATAAATCTATCTGTCGTGACATTAGAAACTTCAAAGCCAATATCTCTATTTTCAACAAAAATATTTTTTGATTCAAGCTCATCAAGATACTTCTTAATAGCTCCTACCTTTGGTGGCTTCTTTTTGTCGATAGTATCAATCCTAATGATGCCGGTAACAAGACCGCTGCCTAAAACGAGAGTTTTTTCCCCACTAGGAAGACCAGCCGCTTTGCTAATTAATTCTTGGTTCTTCTTGTATAAGTATGCACAACTAGGATGATCAATAACTGGTAAGAGGGAAACAAAAAGATCACGACTAAGAACATCACATAGCTCTTGCGCCAGATCCATCATAGAAATTTGATCAAAATCTAGATAATATGTGTTTGGGATTTCTTCTGTGGGTATACCGCCCCAGTCAACCACGTAATTATAACCACGAAAATCAATCACACCTCCAAAACCAGCGTCATTGTATTCTGCTGGCAATTCAGTATCATAAGAAAACAAAGCCTTCATCGCTTGGTCAACACGATACCAAGGTATACCATTATCTGATCTTCTTGAGTAACCCTGACCTGTTATTGGAAAAATTCCAGACATGTCGGCTGCTTTGTCTGAATCTCCGCTAAAATGCTCAATAGAAGTAGGGCTTTCAAAAATATACTCATCTCTGCCAGTGTAAGAAACGTATCCACTTGGGTCTACTTTCTTTTCAAGAATACTTTTCTTTGTAGCTTTTGATTCAAGTTCATTAACCAGTTTATGAGATGGGTCATATTCTAAGAACCCATAAATATTATATAGGTTCTTATTATTGAATGTCGTACCTTGATAATTACTTAAAACCAACTGTGTATTTGTTAGAATTTCCCTTGGGTCAACTAGCTTAACGCTGTAAAGGGGATTTCCAGCAGGGCTTCTATTTTCAGTATAACTTTGTAAGATTCCGCCGAATGTGAAATGAGCAAACCCTCTCCATTTTGTTTCTGGATTAAGAAGCGCGCTTTTGTTTATCCACCAAGCGGTTTGATTTTTATTGTTTTTCTCTAGGAGATAATAACCATTTGGCTGTCTGTCTATAGGTAGCGTTGTCGCCACAATTGGAAACGGATTGTCTGGCATTTCAAGCGTATCTGTTTTATATATCTGGTCGAAATCTTTACGAAAAGCCTGTTCTAATGTAGCAAAATTCTTTCCAAACTTAAAAAACACGGGTGAACCAACAACGGGCGGCGTAAACTTGTCCCCGTTTCCGCTATGATATACATCGTCACCTTGTCCAAGAGGAGTCCCATCTGATTTATTGAACTCGTCATTAACAAGCTCAATACCCATAGTAGAGCTAGTGTCGCCAAAGCCAGCGCTGACATTAAATGAACGAAGAGACGCACCAAGAAATGTTTGTTGTGGATAACCCTCATTGCCAGAAGTCCAACCGGCAACTGATAAAGCTCCGCGATACCCCTGCGTTAAAACTAACCCCGACGCAGACGGCCAGCTTGCTCCATATACAGCGCTTGGGGGTGCTACACTATATCCATGTAAATTAGGCATTATTAAGCTCCTGTTGTTCCTGTTCCGGCGTCTTGTCCATCGCCTTCGTCATTTCCATCATCCGTTTCATATTCTGGGTCTGTATCAAAATCGCTTGGATCTTCTGGTGTTTTATACCTATCCCACGCCTGTGTGGTTGGAACCAAATCTGCAACAAAGGGTATTCTAATTTCATTACCGGTTTCATCATTGGCGGAAGGTAGTATTGACCCACCATCTTCAGCCACTCCCACATCAGAACTTTCAACTTGAGATTGTCCCGCTTGAGATTCAGGGCTTTCGTAATGGATGTAGTCATTAAATATTGTAAAATCATATATACCAGAAGCCGCTTCTCTACTCTCCTTTGCATTAGAGAAATTGCTAATTAACTCTTTAAAATTGAATATGCCACTTCCTTTTGAGCCGTCATAGCCTACCCACTCTGGCGAACCACTGTGAGGTGGGTATGTAACGAATATACCAGACGACCCATAAAGTGTACCATCAGGATTATTCCCGGCTTGATAACTAAGTGGAGATGGGTAATGTTTATTTATACCACCGCCACCGAAGCCAGACTTCTTTAATGAAGCCCCCGTAGGCACAAGGCTGTCTGGAAATGATCTATCCTGATGATAGTCAGCAAGATTACCAGTAAAAAGACCACTACCTGCTTCTAGCTGTTCTTGTTTTTCAGGAATACTATTATATCCAGATGGGTACGCTCCATCGGCTTGACCGCTTATTGCTGGAAAAATTGAGCTTGGAAAAACATTCATAACAAGCCCTACTTATCTAATTCATATGTGAACGATATGTTAAAACTATATGTTCCAGCTTTTGGCTCCCAAGTCTCACTCGGCGCGTTAATAAAATACTTTCTAACTCCCGGCTCATTGGCTGGACTTAAACTTTCTAGTAATCGAGCGATTTCAGAAGCTGTTGGTTCATTAACACTAGGCTTTGCTAAAATAAGAGTTCTTCCAGAATCGTATGGAATTTTTGTATGGTCCATAACCAAGTTTAATGAAATATCTCTTTTGTATTCAGTTCTACCGCCTATGTATTGCAAAACGGGACCGGTAGCTCTACCGATAACTGGTATAACAGAAAAAACATCTCCCGGATAAGTGTCGTTTACACTAATATTTTCAGATATAACATTCGATATAATGTTGGTCGGCCTATTATCAAACTCAAGAGAATAAGTAATCTCTCCAGCGTGTTTGTTCATACCAAGAGCAACAGATAAAGGCTCTGAATTAAGCTGAACTTGCGTCTGATTATTTGCTCTTTTGTATACCAAACTACCAACGCCAAAAAATTGATTATTTGATATATTATTGTAGTGCCGAAGAGCGCTTTCATACTTTGTGTAAAGAGTTTTAGGATTTACTCCAACAGAGTTTGATCCACCATACTCAACGGAGTTTGCCCTTAGTTTTGACAGTCCCTTAATATTTCCATTTATACTGACGGATGTAAATGGACTTCCAGTGCTACTATTAAGGCTCATTGTATATGTTTCATAAGCAGATCCAGATGCCACAAGCCATGTTTCAGATACAGAATAGCTACCAGCCGTCTCGTCAATGCTTTCAGTTCTGGTATGGTTCCAGCCGCCATATGCCTGAATAAGATCCAATGCGCCGCCACCGATTACACCCATGAAGTTTGGTACAGGATGAGCGTTTGGGATAGACGCATAAGGGTCTAAACTAGTTTTGTTTGGATAGCCTTGATAAATAGGGTTATAATTGCCAAGAGCATCTAAAACATCATTTGCTAAGGCTGGCTCATAAGACAATCTTGCCTGTACGAATTTCTTTGCAGAGTGCCAAGGTAATATTCTTTGCACGGTTCCATTGCCCATAGGACCATAATGATCTTTGCCCGTCGCTGATATTTGATGGGTAATTC